>MDSZ01130623.1_pt1 | contig 24232 bp, 16 predicted proteins | sample 811201 | NCBI WGS metagenome assembly MDSZ01 (sample SAMN05326647, study PRJNA326480) | marine metagenome | isolation source: seawater | place: Indian Ocean: North | collected 2010
ATTGGCTTCGATGAAGGCCGAGACCGGGTGGAAGAAGCTGCGCAGATAGCGACCGAAGTGGGCGCCGAGCTTGCGCCCGGCCAGATCGAGCGCCTGAATGCCGTTAGTGCCCTCGTAGATCTGGGCGATGCGGGCATCGCGGATCAGTTGCTCCATGCCCCATTCCTGAATATAGCCGTGCCCGCCCATGGTCTGCACGCCGAGGTTTGCGGCCTCGGACCCGGCATCGGTCATGTACGACTTGATGATCGGCGTCATGAGCTGGACGAAATCGTCGGCGTCCTGCCGCACTTGCCGGTCGCTGTGCTTGACGGCCTTGTCGATCTCCAGCGCGATCCACGCAGCGAGCGCGCGCCCGCCTTCGTTGTTGGCTTTCATCCGCAGTAGCATGCGGCGCACGTCGGGGTGCACGAGGATGGAGTCCGCCGCCCGGTCCGGGCTCTGCGTGCCAGCCAGCGAGCGACCCTGATCCCGGTTGCGGGCGTAGTCGAAGGCCGACTGGAAGGCGATTTCGCCGATGCCCAACCCCTGCATGCCCACGCCCAGGCGGGCCGCGTTCATCATGGTGAACATGGCCGCGAGGCCCTTATTCGGCTGGCCGACCATCCAGCCGATGGCACCGTCGAAGAACAGCTGACAGGTCGCGTTGCCGTGGATGCCCATCTTTTCCTCGATGGCGTTGCAGCGCACGCCGTTGCGCTGGCCCGGGGTGTTTTCTGCCGTGGGCAGGAACTTCGGCACCAGAAACAGCGAGATCCCCTTCACGCCCTCGGGCGCGTCGGGCAGCTTGGCCAGCACGAGGTGAACGATGTTCTCGGTCAGGTCATGCTCACCGGCAGAGATGAAGATTTTCTGCCCGGTCAGCGCGAAGCTGCCGTCGCCCTTGGGCTCGGCCTTGGTCTTGATCAGGCCCAGATCGGTGCCGCAGTGCGGCTCGGTCAGGCACATGGTCCCGGACCACTCACCTGAGTTCAGCTTGGGCAGGTACTGATCCTTCTGCTCCTCAGTGCCGTGCAGGTAGATGGCGTTGTAACAGCCGTGGCTCAGCCCCGGGTACATGCCAAAGGCCATGTTGGTCGAGACCACCATTTCCTGAATCATGAACTCCAGCGTATGCGGCAGGCCGGTGCCGCCGTACTTCGGGTCGGTGGACAGCGAGGTGAAGCCGTTTTCACAGTACTTGTCGTAGGCTTCCTTGAACCCGGTCGGGGTGCGGACCACGCCGTTTTCCAGCACACAGCCTTCGCGGTCACCGGTCTGGTTGAGGGGCAGCAGCTCGTTCTTGGTGAACTTCGCCGCCTCGTCCAGCATGGCGTTGATCAGGTCGGGCGAGGCATCCTCGTAGCCCTCATAGGTGCTCAGCTCGGATGCGTCCCAGAGCTCGTGCAGGACGAACTTCATATCCTTGAGCGGCGCGTTGTAAGCGTCAGTGACCGGCATTTCAGCCTCCTTTATTGACTGGCTCCCACCCTAGGCCAAAGCCCGGTAGGCGCAGAGGGCGCTTGGTGTCGCGCCACAGTGATCGTGTCTAGTTCCGCAACGGCTTGTTGGTGTTGAGCATGTGCTCCATCCGGGCCAGCGACTTGGGTTCCTTGAGCATCTTGATGAAATACTTCTGCTCGAGCTTGAGCAGGTCGCGTTCCGTCAGCTCCTCGGTCACGTCCGTGTCTTCGCCGGTCAGCACCTGCCCCACCGCGCGGCCGACCGTCATGTCGTGGTCGGTGGCCATGCCTTTGAGGTGGAAGTCGTGCAGCGCCATGTCGATGGCCGCCCGACCGGTAGCGCCGGGGAGGCGGAAGGTCGCCTCTTCGGGTGGCTCGTAGCCCTCGACCATGGCCAGCGCGCGCTGCTTGGCGTCGTAGAGCACACGCTCCTTGTTAAAGGTGATGCTGTCGGCCTCGTTGATGATCAGCATGTCGCGCTGGGCTTCCATGGCGGACTTGGCGACCTGCCCGGTGCCGATCAGCTCGAAGGCTTTGACCAGTGCGGGCATGGGGCCTCGGGCGCTGCGCTTGTTGGCGCTGTGGCGGCGGATCATCTCCTTGCACCCGCCCCAGCCGGGCAGAACCCCGACCCCGACCTCGACCAGACCGGTGTAGGTCTCGGCGTGGGCCTGAACGGCGTCTGAATGCATCAGAATCTCACAGCCGCCGCCCACGGCGACGCCGGAGGGCGCGGAGACCACCGGGAAGCCGGAGAAGCGCAGCTTCATGAAGGTATCCTGACCGCCCTTGATCCCGCCCTGCACCTGCGGCCAGGCGGCGATGTTGGAGGCGAACAAGGCAATCCCGAGATTGGCCCCGACGGAGAAGTTGCGGCCTTCGTTGTGGATTACCAGCGCCTTCCACGCTTCATCCTTTTCGATCAGCGCGATGGTCTTGTTGAGAATGGCCATGACGCTGTCATCGAGGGAGTTGGCGTAGGTGGTGAACTCGAAACACAGGACGCCGTCGCCCAGATCCCAGACCGACGCTGCGCTGCTGCGCAGCACCGGCTCGGACCGGCGCTTGATGTCGGAGAGCAGCAGCACGCCTTCGGGCCGCACGATAGCCTGATAGCTGCCGTCGCCGAGCATGAAGAAGCGCTCGCCGTCCTCGACCTTGTAGAACGTGCCCTCGCCCACCTGCTGGAGCAGGGGCGGCACGCTGCGGCCTTCCTCGGCCAGCTTGCCCGCGACCCACGCGGGGCCAACGACGTCCATCAGCTCGAACGGACCCCACTTGAGGCCGTAGCCGGTCTTCATCGCTTCATCGACGTCGAAGATCGAATGCGCGATGTCGAGCGCATGCTCGGCAGCGTAGACGAAGTATTTTGACATGTAGGACCAGGCCGCATCGGCAAGGTGGTCGCCCGCCTCAAAGACCGCGCGCGCGCCTTTCTTGGATACCGCCAGCGCGGCGCCCTCGGGCTTCTCGACCGGGCGGTATTCGCCGGTTTTCAGGTCGCGGACTTCCTTGACCTTGCCGCCGCCCTCACGGTTGATGCGGTACCAGCCGCCCTTGCCCTTGCGGCCGGTGTAGCCCTCGGCAATCATCTTATCGAGCAGCTCGGACTCGCGGTATTCCTCGCGGAACAGATCGCCCTGATTGACATTGTCGTAGAGCGATTTGGAGACGTAGGGCCCCAGATCCAGCCCGACCAGATCCATCAGCTTGAAGATGCCGGTCGAAGGGAAGCCGAAGTGGCGCCCGGCGAGGGCGTCCGCCTGTTCGATGCTCAGAGCGTGGTCGGCGGTGGCGTTTGACGCCGCCTGCAGCAGCAGCGAGCCCAGACGGTTGGCGATAAAGCCGGGGGTATCCTGACAATCGATCACCTTCTTGCCCAGCGCCACGTCGCAGACCCTGCGCAGTTCATCGACCACGTCGGCGTCGGTCGCATCCGTGGTGACCAGCTCCAGCAGCTGCATGTAGCGCGGTGGGTTGAAGAAGTGGGTGATGGCGAAGCGCTTGGCGCGTGCCGGGTCCATGCCGTCGGTCAGAATCGACAGCGGGATGGTCGAGGTGTTGGAGGTGATGATGGCGTCGGGTCGGGCGACCGAAGCGAGCTGCTTGTACAGACCCTGCTTGATATCCGCGCGCTCCACGATGACTTCGATGATCCAGTCGACATCGGCGAGCCGGTCGAGGTGGTCTTCGAGGTTGCCCGGGGTGACGTAGCGGGCGCGGGACTTGTGCATGAAGGGCGCGGGGTCGGTCTTCAGCGCCTTCTTGATCGCGCCCTTGGCCACCGCGTCGCGGTCGGTCGCGCCCTCCGGCACGATGTCCAGGAGGTCCACCTTGTAACCGGCATTCGCACACTGCGCCGCAATGCCCATGCCCATCACGCCGGACCCGATGACGGCGATTTTCCTGATCTCAGTCATGTCGATCTGCTTTCCTGTCGGGCCTGCGCTCAGGCGGCTTCCATGATGGTGGCGATGCCCTGACCGCCGCCGATGCACTGCGTGGACAAGGCGTACTTCTTACCTTCACGCTTAAGCAGGGCTGCGGCCTTGCCGGTGATCCGCGCGCCGGTTGCACCCAGCGGGTGGCCGATGGCGATGGCACCGCCGTCGAGGTTGATGCGCGCCAAATCCATGCCGAGGTCGTTGATGCAGGCGATGGACTGCGAGGCGAAGGCCTCGTTGAGCTCGACAATGTCGATATCGCCCATTTCCAGACCCGCACGCTTCAGCGCCTTCCGGGTTGCGCCAATCGGGCCAAGCCCCATCACGTCCGGGTCACAGCCGTTGATCGCCATCGAGCGGATAACCGCCAGCGGGGTCAGGTTGTGCTCGCGGGCGTATTCGGCTGAACAGACCAGCGTCGCCGCCGCACCATCGGTCAGCGGCGAAGACGTGCCTGCGGTCACCGAGCCGGTAGCCGAGAACGCGGGCTTGAGGCCCGAAAGGCCTTCCAGATTGGTATCGGGGCGAATGCAGCCGTCGGCGTCGACGCCGTCGACCGTGACGATCTCATCCCGCAGCTTGCCGGCCTCGTGGGCGGCCGCGGCCTTGCGGTGGGACTCAACGGCGAAGGCTTCCTGCGCCTCGCGGCTGAGCTGGTAGCGCTCGGCGACGACCTCAGCCGTCTCACCCATGCCCATGTAGACCCCGTGGACATCCGCCATCAGCTGCGCGTTCGGCATGGGGTTGAAGCCGCCCATGGGCACGCGGGTCATGGACTCGACCCCGGCCGCAACGAAGGCATCGCCCGCGCCCATGGCAATCTGACCGGCGGCGTAGTGGATCGCCGACATCGAAGACCCGCACCAGCGGTTGATGGTGGCGCCGCCGACCTCTTTGGGGAATCCGGCGCGCAGGGCAACCAGACGGCCCATCAGCAGCCCCTGCTCGCCCTCGGGCGTGGCGTTGCCGAGGATCACGTCCTCGACCGTTGCCGGATCGACCCCGGCGCGCTCAACGACAGCAGAAACGACCGCCGCCGCCATATCGTCAGGGCGGGTCTTGGTCAGGAGGCCCTTATGGGCGGGTTGAAAGGCCGTGCGGGCATACTGCGCGATGACGATTTGCGTCATGGGTCCGGGTTTCCTCTGGTTAAAGAACTCTATGGTAAAATGTACGTTTTACCCAAGAGGAGTCAAGAACCCGTCACCGGCCTTTTGCAGGACACAGCTCAGCGCAGGCGATTTGACAGCGCAGGCCAATGCGTCGATAGCGGAAAGCCCTTAGGTTAGTGCGTAACCCTGCTGGAGCTTGGCCGGTGATCAAGAAACTTACGAACAAACCGCGGCGCCTGCGCGCGCACCTCGAGCAGCACCTGCATATCCTCGATACGCTGCCCTTTGCGATTCTGCAGATCAGCAAGAAGTACAAGGTGGTCTGGGCCAACCTCGCGGCCAACGAGCTGCTGCAGATGGACCCCGTCAGCCAGACGGTGGATGAAGTGTTCTCCAACGACGTGCTCTATGACGCCGTTGAAGCCTGCTACACCGAAGGCGAGGAATTCCGCTTCGAGTTCGAATGGGGCCAGCAGCCAAAGCTGTCGATCCTCGCCACCATCACCCCGATGCAGAAGACGTCTGCACAGCGTGGCCGCATGATCATGACGCTGCAGGACCTGACCACCCAGCGCCAGACCGAGCAGGTCCGCGCCGACTTTGTCGCCAACGTCAGCCACGAGCTGCGCACGCCGCTGTCCACGCTGGTCGGCTTTATCGAGACCTTGCAGGGGCCGGCCCGCGGGGATGCAGAAGCGGCCGTGAAGTTCCTCGGCATCATGGCCGACCAGGCTGCGCGCATGTCGCGCCTAGTCGAAGACCTGCTGTCGCTGTCGTCGATCGAGATGAACGCCAGCATTCTGCCCAGCGGTGCGGTGGACATCGAACGCCTGCTCCTCACCGTTTCGGAGTCGCTGTCCAATCGCGCTGAGCGCGCTGATCAGTCGATCGATCAGGAAATCCACGGTCCTCTGCTGGTCAGGGGCGATTCCGATGAACTGACGCAGGTGTTCTGGAACCTGATCGAGAATGCCATCAAGTACGGCCGCACCGGGCAGACCGTGAACCTCCGGGCAAGCGCGATTTCCGAGGGCAGCGAAATCCGGGTCGACGTCATCGACCAGGGCGAAGGCATCGACGAGCAGCACCTCTCGCGGCTGACCGAGCGTTTTTACCGTGTGGATAAGGGCCGCAGCCGGGAGATGGGCGGCACAGGCTTGGGACTGGCGATCGTGAAGCATATCGTCGCCCGCCACCGCGGGCGTCTGAGCATAGCCTCTGTCCCCGATAAGGGATCGACCTTCAGCGTGGTTCTGCCCGCCTTCCGTGGCTGATCCAGATGTAATCGGCCGCGTTGTCATCAAACTGTAACATTGACGTAGCAATCCAGAAACGTCGCGTAACTATCCCCAGTCTCACCGGCGTGGGTCGGCTGAGTCGGACGGGATTTTTGGAAGACGTCCTTGCCTGAACTCGGCTGCTTCGACCGGCATGTAAGAAGTGTCAAACTCTTGGAGATCTCGTCATGCGTATCGTTGCTCTGACCCTTGCTGGTCTGGTTACTGCCGGTGCAGCTGCTGCAGACCGCGCAGACACCGTTTCGATCGTCGGTTCGTCGACGGTTTACCCCTTTGCCACCGCTGCCGCTGAAGCCTTCGGTGAGACCACTGACTTCAACACCCCCGTTATCGAGTCCACTGGCTCGGGTGGCGGCATGAAGCTGTTCTGCGCTGGCGTCGGCCTCGACCACCCCGACGTTACCAACGCCTCCCGTCGTCAGAAGTCGAGCGAAGCGGAAACCTGCGCTGCCAACGGCGTTGAGTTCACCGAATTCATGATTGGTTACGACGGCATCGTACTGGCCAACTCCAAAAACGGTGGCCCTGCACTCGACATGTCCAAGATGCAGATTGCCATGGGCGTGCTGGCTGAAATCCCGAACGCTGATTGCACCGAATTCACCGCCAACCCCTACCGCAACTGGGCGGATATCGATGCTTCCCTGCCGAACCGTCCGATCCTGGTTCTGGGTCCACCAACCTCGTCCGGTACCCGTGACGCCTTCGAAGAACTTGTGATCCACTCGGCTCTGAAGGGCATTGGATGTGACAAGGCAACCTACAAAGCCGCTGAAATCCGTGAAGACGGCGCCTACATCGAATCCGGCGAGAACGACACGCTGATTGTCGATCAGCTGGTTAAGGACGGCGACGCCATCGGTGTGTTCGGCTTCTCGTTCCTGCAGAATAACGCCGACCGCCTCAAGGGCGCGTCCGTCGGCGGTGTTGCCCCGACCTTTGACGCCATCGCCTCTGGCGACTATTCGGTCTCGCGCTCGCTGTGGTTCTACGTGAAGAACAACCACATCGGCATCGTACCGGGCATCGCCGAGTACGCTGAAGAATTCGTTGTACAGGCCGCCCAGGACGGCCCCCTGACCGAGATCGGCCTGATCCCGGGTGGCGACGATGATCAGGATGCCATGGAAGCTGCACTGGACTCGCTGTTCTAGGTTCGCGCTTCAAGCAACCCGACCGGCCCAGCTTAACCCCAGGCTAGGCCGGTCAGCACAGGCAGAAGGTTCCCTCGATCTTCTGCACCCTTCGGGGGGATTGGCCAGCCCATCAGGCCGGTCCCTCCTTTTTCGCATACGCCGGCGCGGTTGCGCCGACGTTCACTTCGGAAGCCCCGGAGTTGCGGACAGAGACCACAGTCTTCCCACGGTCTCTGTCCGAAGCCCCGGGCTCGCAACTCAGTTCAGTTCAGGAATTCGCGTCGATGAATCGCACCTCCAGCCTGTCGCTCCAGATTGCGTTTTTCATCATCATGATTCTGGGTCTGACCCTGTTCTTCGGCGCCTATGCTTTGGCGATCCCGGCCATCGCGGGCTACATCTGGCTCGCTGTCGCCTTTGGCCGACGCCGTCTATACGGGCATGAACTGACACTCGAGGACGCCCGTTCAGCGAAACTCAACCGCTTTGGCTTGCCCAACCTGCCCCGCTTTTACGGCTTTCTGACCGTGCTGTGGTGGCTGGCACCGCCGATTCTGGCGCTGCTGGTGTACCGCAGCCTCGGCGTGCCGCTGCTCGAGGGCATGATGGAGCGCGAGACCCTCGTGCTCATGGGAAAGACCATCGACCATGACCTGCTGCACCAGTTTGCCCGGTCGATGCTGACCACGTTGGGTCCGCTGGGCGACGGTTCGGTTGCGTCGCTGAGCGCGGCGCAGCAGGAAGCCCACCCCGGTCTGCAGGCCTACTTCGAGCAGCAGCACGCCACACGCCGGTTCTTCTGGCTGGCGCTGGTCGCTGCCGGGATCGCACTTTGGCTGAGCGCGCCCCGGCAAGCCTCGGGCACGTCAGGGCGGGTGCTGGCCTTTGCTCTGGCGCTGGTGCTGATTTTCGTGGCGCTGGTTTCCGGTTATGGCGCGGCATCGATCCTCGTGCTGCTGGTGATGGCGGTCGTGCTGCTTTCAACCACACTGCCGGCCAACTTCACCCGCTTGCTGTTCATGGTCGCCGGGCTGTCGGTGCTGGTGTTCCTGCGGGATCAGACCGAGTGGGGACAGGGCGGCACCATTCTTTCGCTGATCGTGCTCGCGCTATCTGTGCTGGTCATGGTGAACCGGGGCGTGCGGCCGCGTCTGGACGACCCCCGGTTTGTACTGATGGCCAGCGCTGCACTGATTGTCCTGCTGCTCACCGCGCTGACGTGGCTGGGTGCCTACGGCTGGCTGTTCGAGCAAGGCCGCATTCTGCTGTTCGAGATTTCCCGCGGCGAACTGGGGCTGCAGATCCAGCTGCTCGACAACGCCGCCGCCGCTTTGCGCGCCGGGGAGGTTGCCGACGACCCCGCGTTGGCCGCTGCGGCCGAGCGGGTCCGGGACGCCCAGAACCTGCTGCGCACCGGCTATCTGGTGACGCTGGCGGGCGGTATTGTCTTCGGCATCCTCGGCTCGATGGTGTTCATCCGCCGGGGCACACTGGCGCAGGTCCGCCACGAGCAGGCCGCCAGCGTCGGCATGATCCTGACCTCGGCTGCGGCGATCCTCGTCACCGTCGGGATCGTAATCGCGCTGCTCTCCAACGCCGAGTTGTTCTTCAGCAAGTACCCGATCGAGGATTTTCTGTTCGGCCTGCACTGGTCCAAGGACGCACCGATCCGCGATGACCAGGCCGGGGGCTTCAACCTTGGCGCCGTGCCCGTGTTCTACGGCACGCTGGTGGTGTCGCTGGTGGCCCTGACCGTGGCCCTGCCGATCGGCCTGATGTCGGCGATCTACATGGCCGAATACGCCGGGCAGCGCGTGCGCGGGGTGTTCAAGCCGATCCTCGAAATCCTCGCCGGTATCCCGACCATCGTCTACGGCGTGTTCGCGCTGCGCTCGGGCATCCCCTTCGCCAAGGACTTCTTCAACGGGCTGGAATGGCTGCTGGAACTGCGGTTCCTGCCGGCGGCCTTCCACCTCGAATACCTCGCGCTGGACGTAGGCGCGAAGTCGGCCGTGGTCGCCGGGGCCGTCATGGGGATCATGCTGATCCCGTTCATCTCATCGCTGTCCGATGACGCGCTGAAGGCCGTGCCGCGCTCCCTGCGCGACGGCTCGCTGGCGCTGGGCGGCAACAAGTCGGAAACGATCCTGCGGGTGCTGATCCCCGCGGCCCTGCCCGGCATCATGGGCGGCTTTCTGCTCGCCACCTCCCGCGCCATCGGTGAGACCATGATCGTGGTGCTCGCGGCCGGGGGACAGGCCAACCTGACCATCGATATCCTCGACCAGATGACCACTGTGACCGTGCAGATCACCGAACTGCTGATCGGGGATGCTGAATTCGATCGCGCCAACACCCTGTCGGTCTTCGGGCTGGGGCTGGTGCTGTTCGTCTCGACCCTCCTGCTCAACCTCGCCGCGATCCAGGTCGTGCGCCGATACCGCCAGAGGTACAGCTGATGACGGAGACTGACGCCATGGTCACCAGCCATTCCCACACCAGCCCGCACCTGACCGAAGCCGCCGCACGCCGCCGCGCCGCACGCCAGCGCGGGGAGCTGATTTTCCGCTCGCTCGGGCTGGCTGCGCTGGGGCTGGCCGCGCTGTTCCTCGTTGCGCTGATGTATTCGGTGTTCAAGAAGTCCTACAACGGCTTCGTCCAGTCCTTCATCACCCTCGAAATCCCATTGGACGCAGAGATTCTCGACCCCGAAGACCTCGCCCAGTATCAGGCCTCGGTCGGCATCGCACCCGAGCTGTGGGCGGCCGAGATCACACCGACCGCGCGCGGTGCCAAATCCGCCTCGCGCAAGGTCCAGCGGACCGCCGCCTACAAAAAGATGGTCGAGGCGATGATCGACCAGAACCACGGCGAGGCCTTCACCGGCTACGACGGCGACCGGGCGCGGAACAAGGCGATTTCCCAGACCGCCGGCATGATCAGCACCGAAACCCTGCTGACCATCCGCGACCGCCTTGTTTCCGGCGAGTACCGGCTGGGTGAGACCGTCACGGTGCGGGCGCTGGCGGGCGGTGATGCCGACGTGCTGTTCAAGGATATGAAGCGGCAGACCCGCAAGAACCTCGATTCTGAGAACTGGATCCTGCTCAAGGAATCCATCGACGCCAACGGCCTGAGCGTGCTCACGAGCTGGCGCGACGGCGGGCGGGTCAGCATCCAGCCCTACCTCGGTGTCCCCCGGCTTGATCTGCTCGGCTGGACCATCCTCGAACGCCGCCCCGGCTTCTTCGGCTCGGCATCCTCGACCCAGCCCGAGCGCGCGGGTATCGCCGCAGCGGCACAGGGCACGTTCCTGATGCTGATGGTGGTGGTAGTCCTGTCCGTGCCCGTGGGAGTGCTGGCGGCCGTGTATCTGGAGAAATTTGCGCCGCGCAACCAATTTACCGATTTCATGGAAATCAATATCAACAACCTCGCCGCCGTGCCGTCGATCATCTTCGGCATTCTCGGCGCTGCCGTGATCATCCAGTGGCTGTTCCCCGGCTCGCGGGGCTTCCCCATCGTCGGCGGTACGGTGCTGTCGTTCATGACACTGCCGACGGTGATCATCGCGGCACGCGCGGCCATAGGGGCGGTACCGCCAAGCTATGAGCAGGCGGCGCTGGGTATGGGCGCCTCGCGTCAACAGGCGGTGTTCCAGCACGTTCTTCCTGCCGCCCTGCCCGGGATCGCCTCGGGCGTAATCATCGGGCTGGCACAAGCCGCAGGGGAAACCGCGCCACTGCTGATGGTCGGCATGAACGCCTTCATCAAGGATGTCTGCGAGGCCGGCGCTGGCTGCCTGATGGCCAAGGGCGTGGGCATGCCGTCACAGATTTACCAGTGGGCGGCTGATGACGACCCGCTGTTCCAGAACAAGACCGCCGCGGGCATCGTCTGCCTGCTCGCGCTGGTTATCTCCATGAACGCGCTGGCGACCTTCATCCGCGCGCGCTTCGAGCGATCCAACTAAGGAAACCCGCCGTCATGTCTCAAACCGAACTTCGCATGCAGGCCCGGGACGTCAACGTCTTCTACGGGGATGACCACGCGCTCAGGAGCGTCTCGCTGGACGTTCCAAACCGCCACGTCACCGCGCTGATCGGCCCGTCGGGCTGTGGCAAGTCCACCTTCTTGCGCTGCCTCAACCGCATGAACGACACCATCGAAATCGCCCGGGTCGAGGGCTCCATCATGCTCGAGGGCGAGGATATCTACGGCGATGATATCGATGCAAACCTGCTGCGCCAGCGCGTCGGCATGGTGTTCCAGAAGCCGAACCCGTTCCCGAAGTCGATCTACGATAACGTCGCCTACGGCCCACGCCTGCACGGCATGGCGCGCACCACCGAAGAGCTGAACCATATCGTCGAGGACGCGTTGCGCGCAGCCGGCCTGTGGGAAGAAGTGCACGACCGACTGGACTCCGAGGCGCTGGGGCTCTCGGGTGGTCAGCAGCAGCGCCTGTGCATCGCCCGCGCCATCGCTGTCTCGCCCGAGGTCATTCTGATGGACGAGCCCTGCTCCGCGCTCGACCCCATAGCCACCAGCATCATCGAGGAGCTGATCCTCGAGCTGGCTCGCGACTACGCCATCGTCATCGTCACCCACAACATGCAGCAAGCCCAGCGGGTGGCAGGTACAACCGCCTTCTTCCATCTCGGGGATCTGGTGGAAGTGCAGCCGACCGACAAACTGTTCAACAAACCCAAAGACCAGCGCACCAAGGACTATGTTGCTGGTTCGTTTGGCTAAGCCGGGCCAATAAGTGTTATGCAAGTCAGAACCATGAGCGACAGCTTTGAGGCGCTGCAGATGCCCTACGCCCCTGCCGAGGAATCACCGCTGGTGCTGATCGTCGAAGACGAAGAGGCCATCATCACGTTGCTGGACTACAATCTGCGCAACGCGGGTTACCTCACGGCGATTGCCCGGGACGGTGAAGAAGCGGTCGACCTCGCCCGCTCGCTGGAACCCAACGCAATCCTGCTCGACTGGATGCTGCCGCTGCGCTCCGGGCTGGAAGTCTGCCGCCAACTGCGCCGGGCACCCGAGACCAGCGAGGTGCCGATCATCATGCTCACCGCCCGCGGCGAGGAGCAGGACAAACTGCGCGGGCTGGACATGGGCGCCGATGACTACCTGACCAAGCCCTTCAGCCCGCAGGAGCTGCTGGCGCGGCTGCGGGCTGTGATCCGCCGGACGCAGCCTGCGCGCCTTAAAGAGGTGCTGACCTTCGATACCATTGTCATGGACCAGGGTAGCCATCGCGTGAGCCGCGGTGACCGACTGGTGGAGCTGGCACCGACTGAATTCCGGCTGCTGCGGCACTTCCTGCAGTACCCCGGGCGGGTGTTCTCGCGCGAGCAGCTGCTGGACGCTGTTTGGGGTCGGGAGAAGGATATCGAAACCCGCACGGTCGACGTGCACATTAGGCGACTCCGCAAGGCCCTTAATGAGGCGGGCGAGTCGAATGTCATTCGGACTGTCCGTGAAGTGGGTTATGCCCTAGACCATCCCTAATCAGTCCTAATCTTCCCGCCATATTTTAGTTCCCCTTCAGGGCCTGCTATTCTTCGTGTCCTGAAAACAACAATTCTTTCGCTGACCCGCCGTGCTCCAAGATGTGATGGCTGGGGCAATTGACTCGATGGCACCGGGGCGGGTTTAACCATTGCAGTTAACGAGATCAGGCGAAAATTGACAGCTCAAGGGTGTGCAACATGCACCTTGCAGGCGGCCAAAGCGTCAGAAATGGTCTCGACATAAACGCAGACAGGCAAGGTTTCGAGGTGATGAACCCTTACATGAGAAAATCCGCTCTGGTGGGCTTGGTGGCGCTGGCGGTAGCAGGCTGTCAGGTCGTTACGGAAGAGAATCTCGGCACCACCACGACCACAACGAGCAGCGGCGGCGCGCTGGATGCCTCAACGACGGTGACAACCACGTCGTCCGAGTTCGGCAACAGCGGCTTCTCCGGCGGCTCGATCCAGAACGCGTCCTTTGCGCAGAGCTTCACGGCGAGCAGCAGCGCGGCCTTCGCCTCGCAGGGCATGGCCGACGACGCGTTCCCGCCCAACCCGCTGCCCGGCGAGTGTTACGCCCGGATCGCGCTGGCGGCGGTGAGCCAGACGGTCGAAGAACAAATCATGGTCGAACCAGCGCGGCAGGAAGTCCGCATCATCCCCGCGCAGTTCGGTGATGTTCAGGAAGAAGTCATCGTCCGCGAAGCGACCACCGAGCTAGTATCGATCCCTGCGACCTTTATCACCGTGCAGGAAGAAATCGTCGTCCGCCCGGCCGCGCGCCGTCTGATCCCCATCGACCCGGTCTACGACACGGTGATCGAAGAAGTGGTGGTCGTGCCTGAGCGCACCGTGTGGAAGCCCGGAACCGGCCCGATCCAGAAGATTGACGAAGCGACGGGTGAGATCCTGTGTCTGGTCACCGAACCTGCGGTCACCAAGCAGGTTGAGCGCACCGTGATGATCCAGCCCGCATCGACGCGTGAAGAGATCATTCCGGCGATCACCGAAATCGTGCAGCGCGAGGTCGTCGACCAGCCTGCGCGGATCGAAGAGCGCGTGATCCCGGCCGAGACCACCTTCGTCACCCGCCGGGTGGAAGTGGTGCCCGCGCGAGAGGAAATCATCGAGATTCCGCCGGTGTTCGACACCATCACCCGCGAAGTGGTGGTCGAGCCAGCGCGGACCGAATGGCGCTCGATCCTGTGTGAAACCAACACCACGCCCGATATCGTCAGCCGCATTCAGGTCGCACTGCAGAGCGCCGGTTACTACAGCGGCCCGATCGATGGCATTTTCGGCCCGCAGTCGCAGCGTGCGATCGACGGTTTCCAGCGTGACAACGGGCAGGTCGGTAACGGTGTGACCATGGATGCGCTGAACCTGCTGGGTGTGTCGCTGTTCTGATCGGCATCAGCAACTGAAGCTGAAACCTAAATGAAAAAAGGGGGCAGCGACCGGTTCAGGTCACTGCCCCCTTTTTCGTTTCGGGTCGCCGGCGTTCCGGTCAAGGGCCTCGCCAGCGCGATCGCCCCTTCCAGTCTCTTCCGGTGATCAGCCGCCACTCTGAGGGGTCAGCACGATTTCCACGCGGCGGTTCTGCGCGCGACCGTATTCGGTATCGTTCGAGGCGATGGGGTAGTTCTCACCGAAGCCGTTGGCCGCCATCCGGGCCGGAGACACGCCCTGCCCGACGAGGAAGTTTCTAACCGCCCCAGCGCGCTCGACTGAAAGCCCCTGGTTGTAGGCTTCGCTGCCGACGCTGTCGGTGTGACCGGCGATCTGCACCACCGTTTCGGCGTAGTTGATCATTACATTAGAGACGTTGGTCAGGATGCCGTAGAACGACGGCCTGATCGCGGCGCTGTCGAAGTCGAAGGTAATTTCCGACGGCATGACCAGGCGCAGGTCATCACCCTGTCGCTCGATTTCGACCCCAGTGCCTTCGAGCGCGGTCCGCAGCTCGCGTTCCTGATAGTCCATGTAGGCACCAACGCCGGCACCGACGACACCGCCGGCTAGCGCGCCACGGAGTGCATTGCGGCCCCGGTTGCCCTCTTCGGCGGTCACAGCAGCGACCAGCCCACCGACAGCCGCGCCAATAGCACCGCCGCCGCCTGTGTTGGTCAACGTGGTCTCACCCGTGGATGGGTCGGTCGCGACACAGCCGGTCAGGAGGAAGGCCAGGCCTGCGGTGCTCAGTAGAATCTTTTTCATGCTCAGAATCTCCAGCTCAAGTTGGGCGCCCGCTCTGCCAGCCGGTTCAGCAGCCCCCTGCTGTTCCTGCGCACGCCGTGGTTATCAGTCCCCAATTTGGCCCCTCCGCCGCTTCATGTCTGTACGTCTTCGGCGGCAAACGGTAAGAACCGGTAAAGTTTTGTTTCAGCCTGTAACAAACCCGGCGATTCCGGCTAATCCGGGGCAGAATTATGCCCACCTGAGACCTGACCCTTCACCCTGAGACCCCATGTCCACACCCACGCCGCTGCTGCGCCTCTCCGATATTGTTCTGCGCCACTCGGACAAGACCCTGTTCGCTGGGGTGACACTGAGCCTGTTCGCCCGCGACCGGATCTGTCTGGTCGGGCGCAACGGTACCGGCAAGTCGACGCTGCTGCGGATTCTGGGCGGCGAGGTTGATTTCGACAGCGGCGAGCGGTTTCAGCAGCCGGGGACGCGGGTTGGTATTCTGCCGCAGGAACCCGACCTGAGCCGCTATGACGACGTGCTCGCCTACGCCGCCAGCGACGGCGCCCCACCCCACCGCGCGCGCATGTTCATCGAGAGCCTCGGGCTGAGCGCCGAGCAGGCCACGGCCGGGCTATCGGGCGGGGAACAGCGGCGCGCGGCGCTGGCCAAGGCGCTGGCCGAAGAGCCGGACGTGCTGCTGCTGGATGAGCCGACCAACCATCTGGACATCGACACCATCGAATGGCTGGAGGGCGAGATCGCCCGCTACGAAGGCGCAGTGCTGACCATCAGCCACGACCGTCGTTTTCTGGAAACCGTGACCGATCAGGTCGCCTGGCTCGACCGGGGCCGGGTCGCGCACCTGGCCAAGAACTACCGGCACTTCGACGCGTGGTCAGAAAAGCTACTGGAAGACGAAGCCCGTGAGCAGGCCAAGCTCGACAAGCTGATCGCCGAAGAAACCCAGTGGTCGCGCGAGGGCATCTCCGCCCGCCGCACCCGCAATATGGGCCGGATGCGGCGGTTGGAGAGCCTGCGTCAGGAACGCCGCTCCATGGTTGCCCGCCCGGGACAAGTTCAGCTGGACAGCGCGTCGAGCGGCACCTCGGGCAAGCGTGTGATCGAGGCCGAGGGCATCGCCAAGACCTACGAAGGGCGCCAGATCATCGCGCCGTTCTCGACCCGCATTCTGCGCGGCGACCGGGTCGGCATCATCGGCCCCAATGGTGCGGGCAAATCCACGCTGATCAAAATGCTGCTGGGCAGCGTCGACCCCGATCAGGGCAGCGTCAGCCGCGGCACCAACCTCGAACCGCTGGTGCTCGACCAGATGCGGACCAGCCTGCGCCCCGGCACGACGGTCTGGGACTATCTGGCCGACGTCGGCGGCGACCAGATCATGGTGCGGGGCCATCCCCGGCACGTGGTCTCCTACATGCGGGACTTTCTGTTCAGCGAACGCGTGGCACGGGCGCCGGTAGACTCGCTTTCGGGGGGTGAGCGCAACCGCCTGACGCTGGCCAAGGGCCTCGCCAACCCCAGCAACCTGCTGGTGCTCGACGAGCCGACCAACGACCTTGATCTGGAAACCCTCGACCTGCTGCAGGAAGTGATCGCCGACTACGAAGGCACAGTGCTGCTGGTCAGCCACGACCGTGACTTCATCGACCGGCTGGTGACGTCGACCATCCTGCTCGACGGAAAGGGCGGGGTGTTCGAATACCCGGGCGGCTACACCGACGCCCGCCAGCAGCACCAGACCCGCCTTAAGCACCAGACCCCTGATGCCCGGCCCAAAGCCCGCAAGGAGCCGGAACGGAAAAAAGCCAGCGTGAAGAGCAAGCTGACCTACGCGGAGAAAATCCGGCTGGATAAGCTCCCGGCGGAGATGGAAGCGCTCGAAGCCGACATTGCCAAGGGCGAGAGCCTGCTGACCGACCCCGAGCTCTACAGCCGAGACCCGGACAAATTCAACCGGATCACGACCAAACTCGGTGAACTGCGCGACCGGCTCGACGCGGCAGAGATGGAATGGCTGGAGTTGGAGGAAAAGGCCGAGGGTTAGCGCCCGCCGGATAGAGGCCGCATCGCCGCTGCGGCGTCCATGCGGTCGGCGGTGCTCAGCTCCCCCACTCGAAGGGCTTGGGCCAAGCCGCCGATATGCTCTAAACACGGGCACCACGTTCGAAACATCTACCCCTACCCCGTCCCTCGTTTCCTCAGTTCCTCGTATTCAAGGTTAAAGCGGACAGACCATGGCTGTGCTGCAGGATGAAGTCGCCCGACGGCGGACCTTCGCGATCATTTCTCACCCGGATGCGGGCAAGACCACGCTGACCGAGAAGCTGCTGCTGTTCGGCGGCGCGATCCAGCTCGCCGGGGCGGTCAAGGCCAAGGGCGACGCGCGCCGGAATGCGACCTCTGACTGGATGAAGGTGGAGCGCGAGCGCGGGATCTCCGTCACCTCGTCGGTCATGACCTACGACTACGCGGGCTGTACCTTCAACCTGCTCGACACGCCCGGTCACGGTGACTTTTCCGAAGACACCTACCGCACGCTGACGGCCGTGGATTCCGCCGTCATGGTCATCGACGCCGCCAAGGGTATCGAGGCCCAGACCCTGAAGCTGTTCGAGGTCTGCCGCCTGCGTGACGTGCCGATCATGACCTTCGTCAACAAGATGGACCGCGAAGCCCGCGAGACCTTTGAAATTCTTGACGAGATCGAACAGACGCTGGCGCTCGACGTGTCTCCGGCGTCGTGGCCCATCGGCATGGGGCGGCAGTTCAAGGGCTGCTACGACCTGATCAACGACCAGTTCATTCCCCTGCACAACGACGCCAAGGGCGAACTTCCCCGTGACGGCCTGAAGGTCGCCGGCGTGGATGATCCCGCGCTTCAGGACGTGCTCGACAGTGCGGAGATCGAAGCGCTGGAAGAAGGCGCGAGCATGGCGACCGAGCTGTGCCCGCCCTTTGACCTGCGGGCCTATCGCGAAGGCACGCTGACGCCGGTGTATTTCGGCTCTGCGCTCAACAATTTCGGGGTCCGGGAACTGCTCAACGGGCTGGCGGCCTCGGCCCCCTCGCCCCGGCCGCAGGCGGCGGTCATCGGCGACGATGCCACGGAAATCGCGCCCGAGGCCAAGAAGGTCAGCGGCTTTGTGTTCAAGATTCAAGCGAATATGGACCCCAAGCACCGCGACCGGATCGCCTTCATGCGGCTGGCCAGCGGCCACTTCAAGAAGGGCATGAAGCTGAGCCACCTGCGCTCGGGCAAGCAGCTGACCATGCACAACCCGCAGCTGTTCCTCGCGCAGGACCGCGCAACCGCCGAAGAAGCCTACGCCGGCGACATCATCGGCATCCCCAACCACGGCAACCTGCGCATCGGCGACGCCCTGACCGAGGGCGAGAACATCGCCTTCACCGGTATCCCGTCGTTCGCACCAGAGCTGCTGCAATCGGTCCGCCCGACCGACCCGATGAAGGCCAAGCACCTCGGCAAGGCGCTGTTCCAGCTCGCCGAAGAAGGCGCGGCGCGGGTGTTCAAGCGGGTGATCGGCTCTGACTGGATCGTCGGCGTGGTCGGCGCGCTGCAGTTCGAGGTGCTCGCCGACCGTATCCGCACGGAATACGAAATCCCGGTGACCTTCGAGCAGGTCAACCTGATGACCGCGCGCTGGCTGCAGGCCGAAGACCCGGCCCTGCTCAAGAAAATCGTCGAGGAAAACCGCGGCGACATCGCCGAGGACCACAACGAGATCCCGGTGTTTCTCGCCCGCAACGCCTGGCACCTCGACCGGGCACAGGACGACTACAAAGGCGTGTCGTTCCTGAAGACCATCGAGCAGGTCGGGGCATGAGCCAGCCACGCAGCGCTGACTTTGGCGGCCTGCCGGTCCAAATGACCATCGGCGCCGCCCAGCGCTTGCATGCGGCCGACAGCCTCGGGTTCTACGTCCGCCACAGGGGAGACTCCGAGCGCGGCCTCCTAACCTTGTATTTCGAAGACGATGACTGCCTGTTGGTGCAAGAGCGGGACTTCGACAGCGGCCGGCTGATCTGGCGGCAACAGACACTGCTGAAAGCCGATAGTTCAGAGTACTTTAGCCGCCTGATCGACCGGGATCCCGATGGTTGGATTATTGAACTCGACGGCGTTTCGGAAAAAAATCCATTTGAGCGCTTGGGCTGAAGCGCCCCAGCCGTTACATTTTAGTGACCCCATTGCTGCTTTTGAGGATCACTGAAACCATGAATCCGCCACTGATTGCCGTGCTCGCCGTTGTTGTCGCTGTTGCCGGAGGCGCGGTTGGCTGGCTGGGAAGGGGCAGCGAATTCGGCTCGCAGCTCGCCGAACCAAACGGTTCTGCCGATACCGGATTCGTGGTGGTTTCCGCGCCGGATCAGGCGCAGCTGGTCTCGATCATGGACGCGCTCGACGTACCGGCGACGCCGCAGGCTGGGATGTCCGGTGAAACGGTGGTCAACCTCAGTGCCGCGCTCTCGGCCCTGCGCGACCGCAGCGATAAGATCGCCGCCACCGCCTTCGAACAGGCTGAAGCCCTGGAAAACGCCCGCGCCGAAGCCGAAGCGGCTTTAGCCAGGCAGGCAGCTGAGCTGACCGCGGCCCACGCGGCGGCACAAGCTGCGCTTCAGGAGGCAAACCACGCCCTGCAGGGCGACGTCGAAGCCCGCGAGGCCGAGCTGACCGCGGCTCACGCCGCGGCACAAGCTACGCTTGAGGAAGCAAACCTCGCCCTGCGAGGCGACGTCGAAGCCCGCGAGACCGAGTTGGCGACCTTGGCGCTGGAAATGGCCGATACGCAGCAGAAATACGACGGCACACTGAGCCAGATCAATGCATTGCAGCTGGAACGGAACGCGCTGACAGCGGAGACGCAGCGGCTGTCCGAAATCTCACAGGCGAGCCTCGACCGGCTAGAAGCCATCGGTGATTCGGACACAGTGCTGCTGATCATCGAACGCCAGCAGATCGAAGCGACGCTGACCGGCATGCGCGCTGAGCGCGATACCCTGCAGCAGACCTTGCTCGACCTGATCACCCAGATCGATGCCGCAAAGGTCGACATCGAAGACATCGAAGCCGAACAACAGACCCGCCAGCGCCTGCTGGAAGCCCTGCGGCTCGAAGGTGAGCGGCTAAGCACCCGACAGACCGAGGCAGAAGCCGCGCTCGGCCCGGCAGAAGAGGCTGTGTTCGCAGCCCAGACCGATGCGGAAGCCCTGCGGATCGAAGCCGAATCCCTTCGGGACGCAGTCACCAGCAGCCGCGCTGATCGCGACCGGGTGCTCGATGCCATCGCCAGCTTCGGTGCCAGTGTCGCAGCCAGCGGACAGGTACTGATCGACGGCGACCCGATCACCGCCGATGCAGCGGTGGATACCCTGCGCCAGACCCTCGAACGCGAGCAGCAGGCACGCGACCAGCTGGTGGAACTGCAAGGCCAGCTGGAGGCTGTATCCGCCGAGCGTGAAGCCATCAACGCCAGTATCGAAGCAGCGGCAGCCGACCTCTCGGCTGTGCTTGAAGCCGAGGCCGACGCCCGAATCGCCACCGCCGAAGATCAGGTGGCAGCGCTGGAAATCCGGCTGCTGGAAACCGCCTCGGAACGGGAACGCCGACTGGAGACCCAGCTCAGCGAACTCGAAGCGACCATGGAAGCGGAAATCACTAACGCGGTATCGAGGCGCGTGACCGAGGCGCTGGCCGCGTCGATGAACGCCCGTGAGGCAAGCCTGTTAGAGCAGGCCAACGCGCGCGCGCAGGCTCAGATGGATGCCGAGCTGACTCGACTGACCGAAACCCTGCGCAATCAGGCAGAGCTGCGGATCGAGCAGGAGCGTATTGCCCTGACCCGCGCATTCAACGCCAACCTCGAAGACCGCGCAGGCGAGCTGGCGACCGAACTGGCTCAACGGCTGATCGAGGATGGCGCGGTTGCTGCCGCCGCCGCTGCGCAGGCAGAGGCCACGGAAGATGTTTCTCAGGGGCTCGAGATTTCGATCGACCGCAGCGCCGCCATGACGGCGATCCGCGAACGCCTCTACGATCGCCTGCTGCAAACCGCCCAGACCGAATTCGGCTACGTGCCACGGGTGATCGGCGAACGCTTACTGCTGGAATCCAATGGCCTGTTTCCGGTCGGCTCGCCCGACCTGTCCCGTGAAGGGCAGGAGGAACTGCGCATCTTCGGGCAGCAGCTAGAGCGTATCCTGACCAGCCTCGAAGACGAGGATTTCATGATCCGCGTCGATGGCCATGCCGATATCAAGCCCTATCTGTTCTCGCCCTACGGCAACTGGGATCTGTCGTCCCAACGCGCGGTGAGCGTGGTCGAATTCCTGATCGAGAACACGGATATTCCGGCCGACCGGCTGATGGTCGCTGCCTTCGGCGAGCACAAGCCGCTGGTCGAGGGTGAAGACGAGAACGCCCAGCGCCAGAACCGCCGCATCGAGTTCAAGCTGGTCCGCCGTTAGCGGTCAGCCAGCGGTCAGGGCTGAGCCGCTGCGCCCGTGGCTTCGGCCTGCCCCTGAGCGGCTTCCAGCGCCCGATGGCCCTCATCGGCTACGACCGGGCTGAAGCCGTAAGCCGCCGCCATGGTACGGGTGTCGGCGATCTTTTGCTCGAAGGCTGACCAGTCGTCCTTTTCCGAAATCAGCTCCCACAGCGCTTCGATCTCCTCGATCAACAGCGATGTCGGTCGGTCTGCGCTGAAATAGGGGTGATCGAGCCGCTCGGGCCGGTCAACAGCAAAGCCTGCAGCCATGGCGGAGACCTCGCGCCAGTCGTCACCCTGTGGCCAGGCCCGGCCGCCAAAGGCCCGGTGCAGCGTCTCATCAAAGCTCAGCCCCGAGGTCTTGAGCGCAGCCAGAAACGCCTGAAGGAACCGCTGATCGGCGTCACGGCCGCCGCTGGCCCGCAGCCCAAGGCGGCGGAACAGCCGGTCCTCGACCGCCTGCGCCAATACCCGGCTGTAGTCCTGCAAGGCCGCGATCAGGGCTGACTGCTCGGTCAGCTCGACCAGCGTGCCCGCAAGCTGCTGCAGGTTCCAGAACACGGCCTCGGGTTGGCGGCCAAAGGCATACAGGCCGCTTTGATCGAAGTAGGCCGCCGTGAAGTTCGGATCGAGCCTGGGCAAAAAGCGATAGGGACCGTAGTCGAAGCTCTCGCCCGTGATGTTGATGTTGTCCGTGTTCAGTACACCATGGACGAACCCGGCAGCAAACCAGTCGGCGACCGTTTCCGCGCAGTTCGCCGAGACCCAGCGCAGAAACAGCGGCGCGGCAGCGGCATCGCCTTGTCCGTCTTCTGCGCCGTAGGCGAGGTCATAAATCGCTGGCGCATAGGTCTGGCAGGCGTAGCGCAGCAACTGGCGCAGGTGTTCGGGTTCCTGCAGGAAATAGGGCCGCTGGAAGGAGCCGATGCGAACGTGACCGTGTGATAGCCGGGTCATGACCGAAGATCGCGTGGGCGATGGCTCGTCGTTGCGGTGCAAGGATTCGCCGGTCTCGATCAGCGCAAAGGTCTTGGAGGTGTTGACCCCCAGCGCCTCTAGCCGGGTGGTGGCAAGCACCTCGCGCACCCCGCCCTTGAGCGTCAGCCGACCGTCACCAAAGCGGCTGTAGGGGGTCTGTCCCGAACCCTTGGTGCCGAAATCGAGCAAGCGTCCGCTCCCTGGCTCCCGCATCTGCGCGAACAGAAAGCCGCGCCCGTCGCCGAGGTCGGGGTTGTAGTGCTGGAACTGGTGCCCGTGATACTTCAGCGCCAGTGGCTGGGGCAGCGAGCCTTCAAAGGGCTCGAACCGCCCGAAATGCGCCAGCCAGCGCTCGTCGGGCAGCCCGCCCAGCCCAATGCGCGCCGCCCAATCACGGTCGGCGTAGCGCAGCCGGGTTTCCGGAAAATCAGCAGCCTCTACGGGGTCGAAGAAGGCTTCACTGAGGCTCAGATGATCGCGGGCGGGCTGAAACTGCGGTCCTGCCATCGGCGCTATTGCAGTCTTGCCGTGGCGATTATCCGGTTGAATTTGGCGTTCCAGATAACCAGCGATTCAAAGCGGGTGGGCAGCATATCGCGGTTCTGCAACCGCCGTGGGTCGATCAGGATGTTCCGACTGCCCGAGAAGTGGTGCAGGGTCGACAGGGTCATGAACGGCGCCTGACTGATTTCGTCCCCTGTGTTGGGTGCAGGCAGGTGCGACAGCCCCACGAGGTAGCCCGGCCCGGCAGGCAGGTTAAGATCGGTCAGCCGCACGAAAAAGGTCCTGTTGGGGATGTAGAATAGTTCGGCGGTGCCAACCTGCCGCTCGCGCTCGTCGAACAGCGAAATCTGCCCCCGCTTGAGCTGGAAGAAGTCTTCAGCCGCAACCCCGTCGTAGGGCGCCAGATCCTGCACGATCAATTCGGGCACGTAGTCATCGAGGAACAGGGCGACCTCCTCTTCCCACGTGCGCTCGCCCCGTGGTGAGCGGGGTTCGACCGGCTCGGTTGCCCGCTGCTCTTCGAGGCGCTCGGCCTGCATCTGGGCACTCGTTGACCAGACCGGTTTGACCACAAACACGAAGCACAGCCCACCAGCGATCAGCGCCACCAGCCCCGCAAGACCGAAGGACACGAAGGTTCGCTGCCGCTGCTCGCCGCCCTGGATTGTCATCTGCTTTCGATCAGACCTCGCGTCCGAAACCACTCTGCCTTTGTATCAGGCGCCCCAGCTCAGCGGAAACTGCATTTTCGACGCGAGCCGCTTATCGTGGCCGTAGACGTCTTCTTCCCAATGCAGATGGTTCGCACCATCGACCCAGACGGTAAGGTAGGAAATGGACACCGGCAGGGCGCGGCTGAGGCGCTTGGTCTTGGGTGTCCCCAGCGCCATGTTCGCCTTCACTTGCTCCATCGACATGGCAACCGGCTGGCCACCCATGATCCAGTGCGCTAGCCAGCTGGCATCCTCGACCCGAACGCAGCCTGAGGAGAACAGCCGCTTGGGCTCGTCGAAAAGGCTGTGGGCGTTGGTGTCGTGCAGGTATATCGCGCGGCTGTTGGTCAGCGAAAAGCGCAC
>MDSZ01058201.1_pt1 | contig 24220 bp, 22 predicted proteins | sample 811201 | NCBI WGS metagenome assembly MDSZ01 (sample SAMN05326647, study PRJNA326480) | marine metagenome | isolation source: seawater | place: Indian Ocean: North | collected 2010
GGCGCAAAGTTGCTCTCCAAAAGAACACCAAAAGAAATGCCAGTAATTAGCTAATATATTGTTACATTATTTAAATGATTTTATAATTTATTATATGATTGGTTTTATTTTTTTATATATTTTAAATTATTGAAAAAAATTTAATTAGAGACTAATTTAAAAATATTATATTAAAAATATTATAAAATATAAATAAGGTTTAAAACATGTCTTTAGATTTAGCGCCTAGACCTTTAAATGAAAAAAGTAGAGTTCAAGCAGTTATCAAAACAGGGTTAATTGAGGCTCCTGATAATGAAATTTTTCAAGTTTATTGTGACTTAGCAAAAGATATTACAGGTTTTGACTCAGCTTCATTCAGTTTATTTGATGCCGACATGCAATGCAAGATAGCGAATACTGGCGAAGAAAATTTTGAAGTTGGTGGTAAATCTGAAAGACATAAAAACAATATTTGTTCCTATGTTCTTTTAGATACTGAACCCCTCTTGATGGAAGATATTAGTAAAGACCCTATTTGGAAAAACCATCCAAAAATATTAAATGGTACTTCTGATTGGCTAGGTTATGCTGGTTTTCCCGTTACAAATAAAGATAATTTTGCTCTTGGAACTTTATGTATGCTTAATCATAAACCAAAAGCTCTTAATCAACAGCAAGTATTATTGTTAAAAAAGATCACATCAAATATGGCCCATTTATTAGATATCCAAATCTCACAAAAAGAAATTACTTCACAAAGAATACTTGAATCATTAATTCATTTTCAAAATTTTGAAAATGAATTTAGTATAAATGATTTTAAAATGTTTGTATCTATTGTATCTGATATTAAAGTCGAGAAATCAGATGCTGATTTATTAATCAAAAAAGGATTATGTAAAATCAATTCTAATGGTTCTATCAAATTGACCTCTATAGGCATTGAATTGCTTGCTAAAATGAAATTAGAAGTTAAACCGATGAAAAAAATTAAACTTTCTGGTGATGCAGCTCAGTCATTATTAGATGATATGTTTGCAAAAATAAGTTAACTCCATGTATGCAAAAGTTTACAATTATAAATTTCAGGGTCTGAGTGAAGCCAAGGTTGCCGCAACTTTTTGTTCTGAAAATTTAGGAAAAAAAATAATAGAATTTAATATTCGTTCGTTGAATATTACTATTGGTCAATGTGGAAGCGTTTCTATAAATTTAAAATTTGAAACTGGAGATGATTTAAAAAACTTTGAGTTAAAATCAAAAGATTTTTTCATAGATTTGAAAAATACTTTTGTTTTTAAGGAAAATCATTTTTCAGGTATATTTATTTATAATTATGATTCAGAGATAACTTCTACAGATTTAAGCCTAAACTAGTAATTATTATTTTATTCCTTATGCAAAATAAAAATCATCCCTTTAAAAATCCTACAAAGAATAAATTGAACAATGTGCTTGGTGATCTTAGTCGAGATGAAAATCAAGTAGTTAAATTTAATAAAGAAAAAGCTTATAAACTTCTTGATCTAGTTAAAATTTCATTAAAAGAAGGAAGGAATAAATTTATATTTGAGGATGTAAATGGATCCTTTAAAAAGGAATATGAATATGATTTGCAATACGCTAAAGAAATTTTAATTTCACTCTCAAGAAAAAAACTTATTAAACATGATGATCTAAGGGAATTGGGTATATAAAAATATTCAACATTAATTATAACAAACTAATTAATTTCTATTTTATCTAAATTGATTTTATCCTATTTAATTTTTGGTTTTCTAATTGGATCCAGTTTGATTTTTGCAATTGGACCTCAAAACATCTTCGTTATTGAGCAGGGATTAAAAAAAGAATATACATTTTGGGTTTGCTTGATTTGTTCTATTAGCGATGGATTATTGATATGTCTAGGAATTTTTATATTTACATATTATGATAATTTAATAAATCCTTTAATAGAACTTATTTTAAATCTTTCATTAATAATTTTCTTAATATTTTTCATATATAAAAAATATTTTGAAGAATTTAAAAACACAAGATTCAGTGTTAAAGATAGAAGTCATTTCAAAAAAATTATATTAAAAACGCTTGGATTTACTTATTTAAATCCTCATGTTTACTCTGACACAGTATATTTTTTAGGTAATATATCAAAAAACTATAGCTTAATTGAAAAATCCTCTTTTGGTCTAGGAGCTGCGTTAAGTTCATTTGTATTTTTCTTTTCTATAGGTTATTTATCAATGTTATTTTCTAAATATATAAATAATCATCTTTTTTTTAAGGTAGTAAATATTTTTATAATAATTTTTATGGCCACTATAGTAATCTTTGTGTCTAACGAAATTCTAAAAAATATAAATAATTTATATTTTTACAAATAAATTTAAAAATATTTGTCCTGCTTCTTTGCAGTTATTTACTTTAATTTTAGTTGTTTAAAATTTCTATTTATTTAATTTGATTTTATTAATTCTTTAAACTAATTAATGATAATGAATAATTTTTATAATAAAAAAATAAAATTATTTTCATTTTTAACTGAATTAATTCCAATTGTTTTATTTTTTACAATTTATAATTTATATAATATTTTCATTGCTGCACTTATATCTTTGATATCCTCAATTATTTTATTTTTATATCATTTGAAAACTCAAAAAAGAAAAAACTATTTTGCAATTTTTTCAATTTTAATTACCTTTTTTCTAACTTTCATTTCTTTTGTTTCTAATGATCCATTATTTATCAAAATACAGCCAAGTTTATTTAATGGTTTTTTTTCATTTATTTTGTTAGTAGGTTTGTATTTTAATAGACCTGTAATGAAAGATTTTTTTGATTATCAATTTAAATTAAGTTTAAAAACTTGGTTTATATTAAGTAAAAGATGGGGATTTTTTTTTCTTATTTTATGTATAATGAACGAAATTATGTGGAGAAACTTTAGTGAAGAACAATGGGTTTTCTTTAAAACGTTTTTAATAAGTCCATTAGTTTTGATCTTTATGACGTTTCAAATACCAATTACAATAAAAGGAATAACTGAATTTGATGAAGAGAATAAAAATTGATTTATATGCTGATATCAGTTGTCCTTGGTGCTATATTGGTTGCTCTTCACTAAATAAAGCTATCAAAAATAAAAAGAGTTTTAAATTTGATATTTATTGGAGAATTTTTTATTTGAATCCCAACATTCCAATTTCTGGGGTTGATAGAAATGTTTATCTTAATAAAAAATTTGGTTATGAGAAAAATATTATTATAAATCAAATAATTAAAGTAGCTAAATTAGAAAAAATCCCAATAAAATTAAATAATATCCATATAACCCCTAATACTTTTTTTGCTCAACAGCTTGTAAAGTCATTATCTAAAGAAGATTTGGCAAAGGGTTACGATTTAGCAAATGAATTGATGTATGATTATTTTGTTAATGGAAAAAATTTAGGAAATACAAATTACTTATTTTCAATTTTTAAAAAATACACAAATATTAATCCACAAAAGGTTATAAGTGAAATAAAAGATAATTTTATTGATCTTGATTTAGTTTCTCAGAATCAAATTTCTGGGGTTCCTGTGTTTATTTTTAATGATCAATGGACAATTTCTGGAGCACAATCTTCTAAAGTTCTAGAAAATACAATTGATTTAGCAGGGAATGATATTTAATATATTAAATTTTGAAAAATCTTTAAAACGTCTTTGATATTTGAAATCCTTTGATTAATTTTATTCATATCCATTCGAATAAAAATACTTTGATCTGGTCTTATTTGAATTAATTTTGGATGATTAGAAATGTAGGTTATCAAACCTTCTGGATTAGAAAAATTATTTTGATAAAAATTTAATGCGATTCCATTTTTCCCAACTTCTAGAAACGAAATGTTTGTCTCTTTGCATATAATTTTTATTTTTATCAACTCTATAAGAGCAATCACTTGAGCAGGTAACTTACCAAATCTATCAATTAATTCGAAACTGAAATCCTCAACATCTTTATTTGATTTTAATCCTGAAAGACGCCTGTATATAGAGAGCCTGACATTTAAATCTTTTATAAATATTTCAGGTATTTTTGTAGTGATTCCAATATTAATAGCAGGTGACCATATGTCAGATATGTTATTATCATTTGATATTTCTGAATTGACAGCCTCTTTTAATAGTGATTGATATAGTTCTATACCCACCTCTTTGATATGACCAGATTGTTCTTCTCCTAAGAGATTTCCTGCACCCCTAATATCCATATCATAAGATGCCAAAGAAAAGCCTGCACCAAGACTATCTAGCTTTTTCATTACTTCAAGCCTTTTTCTTGCATTTTCAGTTATATAATCATTTTGTTTAATTGTTAAGTATGCATATGCTCTATGTCTTCCTCTCCCTACCCTACCTCTCATTTGATATAATTGAGACAAACCAAACATATCAGCTCGGTGAATTATTAATGTATTAGCGGTTGGAATATCCAAACCTGATTCAATTATGTTTGTCGACAATAGAATATCCACTTTAGCTTCTGAAAAATCCATCATTGATTTATCAATATTTTCTGGACTCATGTTTCCATGGACAGTTGCGATTTTGATTTTAGGCATTATTTCTATCAATTTATTATATAAATGTGGAATGTCCTTAACTCTTGGCGAAACGCAAAAAATTAATCCCCCTCTAAATCTTTCTCTCTTAATAGCTTCTTTAATTATCATGTCATCCCAAGAAGACACAAAAGTCCTCACTGACAATCGATCCACAGGAGGCGTTGTTATTAAACTCATTTCTCTAATTCCAGCAAGAGACATTTGTAAAGTTCTTGGAATTGGAGTTGCTGTCAAAGTTAGAACATGAACATTTTTCTTCAGAGATTTTATATGTTCTTTTTGATTAACTCCAAAATGTTGTTCTTCATCAATAATAAGAAGAAATAAATTATTAAATTCTATTGATTTAGACAATAATGAGTGAGTCCCAATTATGATTTGAATTTCACCACTTTTTATTTCTTCTTTTATAATTTTAGATTCTGAGGATTTAATAAATCTTGAAAGTTGTTTAATTTTAACTGGGTATTCCTTGAACCTTTGAACAAAATTTTGATAATGTTGATTTACTAATAAAGTAGTTGGAGCAATAATTGCTACCTGATACCCATTCATTGATGCGATGAATGAAGCTCTAATTGCAATTTCTGTTTTTCCAAATCCAACATCACCACATATAAGCCTATCCATTAATTTTCCAGAGATTAAATCATTCTCAACATCTTTAATGGCTATAGCCTGATCATCTGTTTCATTATATGGAAATCTAGAACAAAAACTTTGATAGTCCTCGTAATTAACTTTAATTGCCTCTACACAAGTGTTGTTTCTTTCAGCTGCAACTTTAATTAGCTTACCTGCTATTTCTTTAATTTTCTTTTTAGCTGATGCTTTTCTTAATTGCCAATTACTTCCACCAAGCTTATCTAAAACTACATTACTTTCGTTGCCGTATCTTGAAACTAATTCAATATTTTCAACTGGAAGATAAAGTTTATCATCCCCAAGATATGAAAGTTTCAAGCAATCATGTTCAACCCCAATCGATTTTATAGTTTCTAACCCTTCATATCTACCTAGTCCATGATCAACATGAACTAAAATATCTCCAACTGTTAATGATGTAACGTCTTTCAAAAATTCTTCAGCTTTTTTAGATTTTTTATGGATTCTGCCAAGTCTTGTTCCAAATAAATCTTGTTCAGTTATAAGTGTTGTTTCATTAAATCTAAAACCTTCAGTTATTGGAAACTCACATAAGGCATAATTAAAATTACTACTAAAAGGATTATTAATTAGAGGTATTGATTTATTATTAATAGACTTTATTAAACTTGAAATCCTATTTACAGAACCTCTACTATTGGCAATAAATACAATTTTATTTTTTGAAGAATTTAATTGTAATGCATCATTCAAAGGGTTTTTTCCTAGAGCCCTTTGTGATGAGAATTCTAAACCCGGTCTTGCCCCTGAACTAAAAATAGCTTTTTCCAAGTTTGAACTTTTAGTCAAATTACATAACTCAAAAACAGTTCTTTTCTGATAAATGTTTTTAAAGTCTTTATCATCTAAATATAAATGATTTACTGGTAAAAAATTATGTAGATTATCAATTTTCAATGAAGTTCTATAAGAATAAAATTCTTTAGTTTGCTCAACTCTTTCTGCAATAACTGGAAATAATTCTTTATCGAAAATTAAAGTTGATTCAGGTAAATAGTCAAAAATTGATTTTAGAGATGAGTGAAATAGAGGTAAATAATTTTCCATTCCCGGAAAAGATCTTGATTCAGATATTGACATATAAATTTCATCATTAGTGGAAGCACTTCCAAAAAAATCTCTGTATTTTTTTCTAAAATTTTCTACGGACTCTGAATTTAAAACCAATTCATTTCCCACATGAAATTTGATTTTTTTGATTTCTCGAATTGTTAACTGAGTGATAGGGTCAAAATATTTAATAGTTTCGATTACATCTCCAAAAAAATCAATTCTTACAGGTAATAAACTCCCCGGTGGGAAAACATCTATAATGCTTCCTCTAGAAGAAAACTCAGAATTTTCTCTTACTGTTGAAGAATTTAAATAGCCATTTTGTATAAAAAAATGAATTAAAAGATTTTGAGAAATTTTTTGATTAATAACTAAGGAAAGGCTTGAATTTTTAAAAAAGTTTTCTGGAGGAACTTTTTGAAGAACTGATGATGCAGTAGTGAGAATTATAGAATTTGAGTATTTTAATTGAGACATTTCTGTTAATGTGGTTACTCTTTGCCCAACAATTTTAGAGTTAGGTGATACCATCTCGAATGGCAAACAATCCCATGATGGAAATTCCAGAATATTCAATTCAGGATTTATAATTTTTAGACTTTTACTAATTCTATCAAGTCTTATGTCATCCCTTAAAATACAAAAACAATTATTAAAATGTTTATTAATATGATTGACAATAAGAGCATCTAAACCGTCATAAACATCTAATATTTGATTTTTGATTTTAAAATTGATTGGATTTGAAAATATATTCATCTATTTGATTTAAACAATTGAATTCTTTTGATAAGTTTATTTTTTTTAGCATCTTTTAATGGTTTTTGGTCAATGCATGAAAGAAGATTCCATAATGTTATGTCATCCAGATATAAAAGCTCATCAAATGTATTAATCTCATCATCACTTAAATTATGTATTTCATTTTTTAAAAAATTATAAAGAATTAAACTACATTCTTTAATACCTAAATACTTAGATTTATAAATCAATTCTTTTATTAATTTATTTCTTTTGATAGTCATAGTAATTAATTGATAATTTAAAGATATTTAATAATTATTTATATTTAAAATGTTTATCAAAAGACCTGACATAATTTATCCTTTATTTGCAGATGTAAAATCTATTCCCGGAATTGGGCAAAAAACAGCTAATGCAATCTTTAGTAAAATTGGTGACAGAGTTATTGATATCTTGTTTCACTTTCCAACTTCTATAATTGACAGAAGATTTACTAATAATTTAACCAATTCTCCAATAAATTCAATAATCACTACTGAAGCTACTGTTATTAAACATTTTCCTAACAAGTATAATAAAAAAAGCCCTTATAAAATTATTGTTGAGAATTTACATGATGAAATTGATTTAATCTTTTTTAATTATAGAGAAGATTATTTACATCAACTTTTGCCAATAAATTCTAAAGTTATAATCAGTGGTAAGATTAATTTTTATAACAATAAATATCAAATCACTCACCCCGACTATGTTTTACCCCATAATAGAAAAGATGAACTACCTTTGTTTGAACCAAATTATCCACTTGTAAATGGGCTGACATTAAAAATTTTGAGAAAATCAATACTGTATTCACTCAAACAAATGCCGATGAACTTACCCGAATGGATACCAGAAAGCATAGTTAAATCTTATAATTGGCCCTCTTTTAATGAAGCATTAGTTATGGTTCACTTGCCAAAAGATAAATATGGCTCTATTGAATTCAATAATTCCCGTCAAAGACTCGCTTTTGATGAGTTATTTGTTAATCAAATTGCTGTTTCTATATTAAAAAATAATAGAAGGAGTACTAGAACTAAAAGTAAAACAATTAATGGGACAAATTTAAATAAGTTTATTTCTAGTTTAGAATTCCAATTAACAAAATCTCAAATTCGCAGTATTAATGAAATTACTGAAGATATGAAAAAACCATACCCTATGTCAAGAATGCTGCAAGGAGATGTGGGTTGTGGTAAAACTATTGTAGCAATAACTAGTATTTTAAATATTTTTGAATCTGGTGGCCAAGCAGCATTAATGACACCCACAGATGTATTGTCTAAACAACATTACAATACTATTTCAATATTACTTAAAAGTTTTAATCTGAAACATTGCCTATTAACAAACAAAATTTCAAATAGTGAGAAATTAAAAAATTTATCACTAATTAAAAATGGTGAAGTTGATTTAATTATTGGAACTCATTCATTAATTTCAGAAAATGTAGTCTTCAAAAATTTAAAATTAGTGATTATTGACGAACAACATAAATTTGGGGTTTCTCAAAGAATCGAGTTGTTATCAAAAGGTGAAAATATAGATTTATTATTAATTTCAGCAACCCCAATCCCAAGAAGTTTATATATGACTGTTTATGGTGATTTAGATATCAGCATTATCGATGAAATGCCTAAAAATAGAAAACAAATAATTACTAGAGCTCTTCCAAATACAAGAACTGATGAAATAATAAAATCTATGAAAAAAGCATTAATAAATGGAGAAAAAGTATATTGGATATGCCCATTATTAGAAGAATCTGAAATTCTTGATGTAGAGGCTGCACAAGATCGTCATAAAAGTTTATGTAAAATTTTTCATTCTTATAATCCTGAATTAGCTCATGGCAAATTAATACCATCAGAAAGAGAAAAAGCTATAAATAATTTTTTATCTGGAAAATCAAAAATTTTAATAGCCACAACAGTCATTGAAGTTGGAGTGGACATTCCAGATGCAACAATTATAATAATTGAAAATGCTGAAAGATTTGGTTTATCACAGTTGCACCAATTAAGAGGAAGAGTTGGTAGAGGAAAAAAACAATCTTATTGTCTTTTGATATATAAACCACCTTTAAATGATATTGCTAAAGAAAGACTTCATTCAATTAAAATGTCTAATAACGGTTTTTTTATAGCTGAAAAAGACTTAAAGTTGAGGGGTGCAGGAGAAATATTGGGACAAAAACAATCTGGTGAGTTTCAATTTAAATTGAATATTACAAAAGATTATTTAGATTTAATAGACATTGCCAAATTTCAATCAGAAAATCTCAACATTAAAAAAAATATTCCTGAAGAAATTAATATTTTATTAAGCATATTTAGTAAGGAAGAATCTGTAAAAGCTATTACAAATATTTAATTAATTTTTTTTACATTTTCAGGAACAACCATTCCTCCAGAAACAACTAATTTAAGAGCTTCTTCAACAGACATATTTAAATATACAAGATCTTTTTGAGGGAAAAATAATAAAAACCCACTTGTAGGGTTTGGAGTTGTTGGCATAAAAACATTTATAATATCATTTTTTAGAGTATTTTTTACTTCCCCTTTTGCTGATCCTGTAACGAATCCTATTGCCCAAATTCCTTTTCGAGGATATTCAACTAATACTGCTTGTCGAAACGCATCAGACTGAGCTGCCATAACTGTTTCAAGAATTTGTTTTATTGCATTATATACTGACCTAACCACAGGCATTCTGTTAAGTATGTTTTCCCATAACTTGATTAATGACCTACCTAACAAACCAGTTGCTAAACTTCCTACAAGGGTTGTTACAATAAACACTATTATCAAACCAAGGCCAGGAAGATAAAAAGGTAAAAAATTTGAAGGTTGATAATTTTCTGGAACAATTGGCACCACAAGATTATCGACAAAAGTTATAAATGCCCAAACAACATAAATTGTTAAAATTGCTGGTGTCATTACTAGTATACCAGTAAAAAACCAAGAACGAATTTTAGACATATTTTTACCTAAACAAATATATTTAATTTGATTTATAATATATTATATAAATTATTTTAAAATTAAAAAATCAATTTATGAAAATTAATAATAAAAAGTTTAAGTCTCAAGTTAATAGTTTATCTAAAAAAGATCTAAAAAGACTTGAAACATTATTAAAAATGATGAGCTTGCTTAGAGATAAAAAAGAAGGATGTCCTTGGGATTTAATACAAAATTTTGAAACTATAGCATCACATACTGTTGAAGAAGCATATGAAGTTTTGGATGCTATAACTGATAAAAATTATGAATCATTAAAAAATGAATTAGGTGACTTGTTATTACAAGTTATTTTTCATTCTCAAATGGCTAAAGAACTCAATTTATTTGATATGTCTGATGTAATTTTTTCTATTAACAAGAAATTAATTAATAGGCATCCTCATATTTTTAAAAATAACAAAAAAATATCTGAAGAAGATGTATTAATTCAGTGGGAAAAAATAAAAAACAGTGAAAAAAAACTATCCAACTCCCATAGTAATAGTTCTATGGATGGAATAACCAAACATTTGCCTACATTGATAAAGGCTCAAAAAATTCAACAAAAAGCTAATTTTGATGGATTTGATTGGGAAAATGTTGACCATTCACTGGATAATTTATTAGAAGAAATTAAGGAATTAAAAATTGCCATTAAAGATAATAAAATAGAAAATATTAAAGATGAATGTGGGGATTTATTATTTTCTTCTATTAATGTTATTAGAAAATTAAATTTCAATGCTGACACAATTCTAAATGAAGCAAATAAAAAGTTTATTAAAAGGTATAAATTAGCTGAAAAATTAGCTATTTATGATGGAAAAGAGTTTTCAAAACTAAATTTAGTCAATAAGCATTATTATTGGAAACAAAGTAAAAAAGAATTAAAAGATAATTAATCTTTTCTTAGTAAAGTTATTAAACTTGAAGTATCAAACATACCCCCACCATTATCACGTACTTGCTTATAAAAATCTTTTATCAAGGAAGTTATTTCAACCTTTGAATTATTATTTTTAGCTTCATCAATACAAATATTTAAATCTTTGATCATCCAATTAACTGCAAATCCAAAATTAAATTCATTTTTAATCATGGTAGACCCCCTATTTGACATTTGCCAACTTCCAGCAGCTCCAGCTTCAATTACATCTAACACTTTTGTCATATCTAATTTAGCATTAATTCCAAAGTTTATTCCTTCAGACAAAGCTTGAACCAATCCTGCTATACAGATTTGATTAACCATTTTTGCAAGTTGTCCACTACCAGATTTTCCAATTAATGAAATTTTTTTTCCATAAGATTTTAATATTGGCAAAACTCTAACATAATCTTTTTCATCACCTCCACACATAATAGACAACAACCCATTTTCAGCTCCAGCCTGCCCCCCAGATACTGGAGCATCTATAAAACCTAACCCTTGTGAATGAAATTCTTTATAAAGTTTTCTGGCTAAATTAGCACTTGCCGTTGTATGATCAACTAGTATGCAATCACTTGTTATACCAGATAATATGCCCTCTTCACCTTTAACTACTGATAAAACATCATCATCATTACCTACACATGTAAAAATCACTTCAGAATTGGCTGCAACTTCTTTAGGACTTTCATCAAATTTACCATTATATGTTTGTGTCCAAAGTTTTGCTTTGTTTAATGTACGATTATAAACAATAACATCATATCCTTTATTAACTAAATGACCGGCCATTGGGCCTCCCATAACTCCTAAACCAATAAATCCAACTTTTTTCATTTCTCAAAAAACCTTTCAAATTTTAATTAATAAATTATCCCAATTTTTTTTTGAATCAGCAACAAGCAATTTACCATTTGAATTAAATTTAAATTCTTTACAATTTGGTACTAACCCAACAATATTTTTTGTAGATTTTGCCAATACGCTTAATGGGCAATGATCCCATGGTGTTAGATTTTGATGATAAATAAAGTTTATAATACCACAACTTATAGCAACTGCTTCTAACCCTGCACATCTTAGTCCACTAACATATTTATAATCATTTAAAAAAGTTTTAATTTTTAAGTTGCTAAATAAATAATTTAAATTTATTGACCCATTTATATTTAAAAATGAAAAGGATTTTTCACGATTTACTTTTACTACATTCTCTCCTTTCACAATATAAAGACCATCATCAACACTTGAAATAATTTCAATATTATATATTGGAAAATATAACCAACACGCTATAGGAATTTCATTTTGACACAAGGAAACCATAGAACAAAAGTTTGGAGACATATTAACATAATTAAAAGTTCCATCTATTGGATCACAGGTCCATATTAAAGTTTCTTTAGAAAAATCTTTAAATAAATTTGGGGTTTCAAAACAACTCTCTTCACCCACTACTAATGAATTTATTAATATTTTTTTTAATTCGTGAGATAAATATTCCTCGACTAATTGATCAGCATCAGTAACAAAGTCGTCTTTTCTCTTTTTTGATCTGATCTGATTTTTTTTTAAATTACCTCTTAAAGGAAGTATTGTATTTTCAGACGCATTTTTTAATAAATTTATAATACAATTATTTTTTTTATCTTTAATTAACTCATTAATAATTTTTTTCATTCAATTCTTCCATAAAATAATTATATTTTTCTAGATTAATTTTTGAAATTTTTGCCTTAATCAAATAATTGTTATCATTAATAAATTTATAATTTATTACAAAACTGTTTTTGTATAACCAACTCATTAACTTAAACTGCTTACTAGGAATTTTAAAATTTTTAACTATGAAATTTTTGTTTAATTTTTTTTCTATTTCTAATATTAGCTTATTTAACCCCTCACCTGTATAAGCAGATATAGTAATTTTATTGTTAACTAAATATTCGTCATTGAATAAATCAACCTTATTAAAGACTTCAATTACTTTATTTTCTATTTGAAAATCATTCAAACCAACCTCTTTAAGTGTTTTATAAACTGTATTAGAGTCCTCATGTAAATTATTAGAGTTTAAATCTCTTACATGAATAATTAAATCAGAATATAAAACTTCTTCTAAAGTTGAATGGAATGAAGATATTAACTCAGTTGGTAAATCTGAAACAAACCCAACTGTATCTGTTAAAATAATATTTTCACCATTCTGTAATTTGAGTTTTCTTGATGTAGGATCTAATGTAGAAAAAAGTTGATCCTTACTTTCAACTTTTGAATCTGACAATCGATTAAACAAAGTGGATTTACCTGCATTTGTGTAGCCAACAAAAACTAGAGAAAAGGCATTATTTTTTTTTCTAAAGTTTTTCTGTAAAGTTCTTGTGTTAGTGACATTAATTAAATCTTTTTTGATTTTTTTTATTCTTTGATTAATTAATCTTTTATCTATTTCTAATTGTGATTCTCCTGGCCCACCAATAAATCCTAATCCTCCCCTTTGTCTTTCAAGATGAGTCCAAGATCGTATTAATCTGCTTTTTTGATAAATTAGGTGAGCTAATTCTACCTGCAACCTACCGGCATGAGACGCTGCTCTTTTACCAAAAATTTCTAAGATTAAATTAGTCCTATCAATGACTTTAACTTGAATTAACTTTTCTAAATTCCTTTGCTGAATTGGAGACAACTTAAAGTTTATAACAACCAAATCTGTTTTGTTGTTAAGTATATAATTTTTTACTTTATCTATATTACCTTTGTTTATTAAAGTTCCTGGTTGAGGATTACTTAAAATTATGATTTCAGATTTATTAATTTTTAAGTTTATAGACGTTGATAATTTAATGATTTCAGATAATTTGTCATCAGAATCTCTTGTATCTCTTTGTTGAAATTTAAAATTTTTTAATTCAATATGAATTATATATGCAGAGTACAAATTTATTTTTCTTCGTCTTCGATTTCTAGAGTCAAATTATTAGAAGGCATGATAGTTGAAATTGAATGTTTATATATTAATTGAATATGATTATCTCTTTTTAATAAAACTGAAAAATTATCAAACCAAGTAATTATTCCTTGCAATTTTACTCCATTAATTAAAAAAATTGTAACTGATAGTTTTTCTTTTCTTATTTGGTTAAGAAAAATTTCTTGAAGTTTTTCAGATTTATCATTTTTCATAATCATCACTTATTTTATATTAATTTAATAAATTTGAAAAACAATTTAAAAATATTTAGTAAAATATTTAAGTTAAACCTGTATTTATAGATAAAATAGATTCTAGTTTTTTAACACTGTCTCTAGTAGCAAAAATTATCATAATATCATTAACTTCAATAATTGTATCACCGTTTGGAATAATCATTTCATTATCTCTTATTATAGAACCAATACAAATTGACTTTGGCAACTTTTGGTTTCTTAAAGATTTTCCAACAATTTTAGAAGATTCTAAAGCTCTTGCTTCAATCACCTCGCCTTTTTCTTCAATTATAGAGTGTATAGTTTGAATATTACCACTTCTAATTCTAGCTAAAATTGATGATACAGTTATTTGTGCTGGGCTTATAACTGAATTTATTCCTAGAGTGTTTACTAGCGGAATATATGTTGGCATATTAACTAATGTCACAGCTCTTAATGCCCCACTAGTTTTTGCCAACAGAGATGAAAGAATATTTACTTCGTCATTATTAGAAAGTGCGACAAATGTTTCAGCAGTATTTACTCCAGACTCTGTGATAATGTCTGGATCTAAAGCATCTCCATTTATAATTGATATATTTGGGAAAATTTCAGCTAAATAATTTGCTCTATCGCGATTATTTTCAATTATTGTGATATTAATATCTTGCATATTTTTATTTAATATTTCAATTGTTTTTTTACCAATCTCACCACCTCCAGCAATGATAATTGAATTAGCTGTTTGTTCTTCATGGCCAAAAGAACTCATAGCTCTTTTTATATGCGAGGTATCACAAACAAAATAAACTCTATCATTCACTTCCATTTTATGAGTTCCATCTCTAGGAATTAAAACTTCATCAGACCTTAAAATAGCAACAATATTCATTTGCAAATCAGGGAATAGATCCAACAAATGTCTTGTTGACACACCTAATATTGGACACTCTTCAGTGCACAGCAAGCCAATAAGTTGAATCTTTCCTTCAACGAAATTAGCTACATCAAATGCTCCAGGCACCTGTAATCTCCTTGAAACAGCAATAGAAACTTCTTGCTCTGGTGAAATTTTATAATCTATTGGCAAGTCTTCAGCATTATAAATTTTTTCAATTCTAGGATCTAAATAAGATACAGATCTTATTCTTGCAATTTTCATGGGGGTGGAAAATATTGAATGAGCAATCTGGCATACAATCATATTTACTTCATCAGATTGAGTTACAGCTAAAATCATATCTGCTTGTTCAATTCCTGCTTGTTGCAAAACTTCTGGATAAGATGCAAGACCTTCAACAGCACTTACATCTGAATGGTCCATAACTTTTCTTAATCGTTCCTGATTTTGGTCAATTATAGTAACATCATTATTTTCCTCAGATAAATGAGCTGCGATACTTGCCCCAACCTGTCCAGCACCACAAATTATTATTTTCATATATTTTATCCGTATTTAAATTATTAATTTAATTTTAAAATCTTTATTTTTCTATGTAGAGCTGATCTTTCCATACCTATAAAATTTGCCGTCTTAGAGATATTACCACCAAATCTGTCAATTTGAGCTTTTAAATATTCTTTTTCAAAATTCTCTCTTGCTTCTTTTAGAGTGTTAGGAAGATAGTCATCAAAACTAGTTTGGTTGTTTGGCCTTTGAATAAAATTTATTTCCGGGGGTAACATTTCTACAGTTATAATGTTATCTTTAGTTTTCGGAGCCATTATTAATAACCAGTCAATGACATTTCTCAGTTGGTTTTGATTCCCAGGCCAACTATAATTTTGCATTGATTTAATAGCTGTCTCATCTAAAATTCTTGGTTGTGTATTTAATATAGCTGCTTCAGAATTCATATAATATTCTATTAATTCTGGTATATCTTGTGAATGATCTTTTAAACATGGCATTTCTATTGGCACTACACTTAATCTATAATATAAATCTTCCCTTAGTAAACCCTTACTTATTTGCTCTTGTAAATTTCTTGAAGAAGACGAGATAACTCTAACATCAACACTTACCTCGAAGTCACTTCCTATTCTTTTGAATCTTTGCTGTTGAATAGCATGAATAAGTTTTCCTTGCGTATCTATTGAAAGATCACAAATTTCTTCTAAATATAGTGTGCCTTTATCCGCTTTTTCAAACATGCCAATTCTATTTAGAGAATTCTTTTTTTTTGCTTGAGAACCAAATAATTCATCGTCGTTAATCATAGAACAGTTTGCATGAATAAAACTAAAATTATTCCTTCTAGACTCTTGATGAATGGTTCTTGCGCAAATTTCCTTACCGGAACCTGAAGGGCCAGTGATTAAGACTCTACTATTAGTTTGTGAAACCTTAGTAATTGACTGTCTAAGATTATTAATAATGTTAGAATTTCCAATAAGTCTATCATTTCTTCTAACCTGTTGTTTTAATTGTGCATTTTCTTGCTTTAATATTGAATTTTCCAAAGCTCTTTTAACCATAAAAACCAATTTTTCAGACTTAAAAGGCTTTTCTATAAAATCATATGCACCTGCCTTGATAGCATTTACTGCAATCTCAACTGTACCGTGACCTGAAATCATTATAATTGGAATATCTGGGTGTATGTCTTTAATCCAATTCAATAGAGAAATGCCATCCATTGAACTATCTCTCATCCAGATATCTAAAATGATTAAAGATGGTAGTTGGATATGAATTTGAGTTTGTGCATCTTGAGCATTTGCAACACAATTGGTTTCATAACCTTCATCTTGAAGGAAAGCTGCAATCATATCTCTAATATCTTGCTCATCATCAACAATTAAAATATTCTCAGACATTTTTAACTCATTATAAAAGAATTTAGTTTAGACTAAATTCAAGTTTTACCCTAGCTCCGCCATTTTTAGTATTTTCTAGAATTAATTTACCATTATGTTCTTCCATAATTCTCTGAACTATTGAAAGACCAAGTCCAGTTCCATGTGATCTCAAAGTTACATATGGATTAGTTAATGTTTCTTTTTCTTCGGGGAATCCTGCTCCATTATCTTCTACTATCAAATATAAATTATTTTTTATTTTTTTTGTAAAAATATTAATTTCCCCTTTTGTTATTTTTAGGTTTTCATTAATAGATTCTATAGAATTTTGAAATAAATTTGTTAAGGCTTGTCTTATTTGTTGAGGATCAATAAGAATTGGTATTTTTGAAGAATTAGATGATAAATATGACATTTTTATATCATTAATATTTTGTTTAAATAATGAGTATTGTGTCATAATAACAGTATCTAGATCCATTTTGACAAAATTAGCTGAAGGCATCCTAGCGAAAGCACCAAATTCTTCAACTAATTTACCAATATCATCAACTTGCCTTTGAATTGTTTCAATATAATTATTAAAATTTGTGATAGACGCTTTATCTTTTGGTTTATAAATTTTCTGCAACCTTTCTATTGAAAGTTGTATAGGAGTCAATGGATTTCGTATTTCATGCGCAATTCTTCTAGCTATATCTGACCAGGCAGCTTTTTTTTGAGCTGATAGTAGTTCTGTTATATCATCAAATGTAACTACAAAACCAGAGATATTACCATCTATTAATTCTATAGAAACTCGAGATAAAAACGTTCTCTTTTTTTTATTTACAGTAATATCAATTTGTTCTTCATAAAATTTTTCTGAGGTTTTGTGAACTCTTTCTAGTAAATTTGAAAATTCAGGAACGAGCGTTGATAAATCTTTACCTATAGATTCATCAATGTTTAAATTTAATAATTTTAATGCTCGTCTATTAGGCAAATTAATTTGACCCTGTTTATTAAGACCTATAACACCAGATGAAACACCTAATAAAATTGCTTCTGTAAATTCTCTTCTTTTATGAAGTTGATAATTAGCATTTAATAAATCTCTTCTATTTCGAGATATTTCATCTAACATTCTGTTAAAGCTCAAACCCAACCTTGATACCTCTTCAATGCCTAAATTATGTTTGACTCTTTCTTCCAAATTTCCTTCTCTTGCTATATTAGCAACACGGATAACAGCTCCTATAGGTTCAACAATAGAGTTAGCAAGTATTAGTCCCACCCATAATGCTGAAAGAAGTAGGAAAAGAGCTACAAAGAAGAATATTAAACCTAATGAAACTTGAAAATTTGCACTTGATATTTTAATAGATTGATATTCATTAAATGCTAATTTAGTTCTGTCAATAGCATCTAGAACTGAAGGCTCAACAAATCTTCCAGCATATAAATACGCGTCTGCCAATCTATTTATTTTTACTAAACCTCTGATTTTATTATTTGAATCAGTTCTTAGAATAATTAATTCTCCATTAATAGCTTTAGCAAAAATTGATTCTGATAAATGTATTAAAGATATAGAAAAACCAAATTGAGATCGACCTAAAACCATTTTTGAACTATCAATGATTATTGCCTCCGAAAGGTTTCTTATAGCTGCTTGAGTAGATAAATAGTTATCTAAAGATTTAGGATTTTGAACAAGTTTAGGAGCATCACGATTAATATCATTTGCCATTGCTAGTATTGAAGCACGAACACCTCTGGTGTGTTCATCTAAATACCCTTCAGCCACTTCAACTGATTCATTAATTGCTGTTGAGATTCTTTCTGAAAACCAGCCTTTTAAACTATAATCAACAATAAACATACCTAATCCAGCTAGAATGACTGATGGTAAAATTGAAACAAAACCAAAAAGAAAGGCTATTCTCCAATGAAGTTGCGAACCTGCATGTTTTCTTTTTCTATCTCCAATGAGTTTTTTAATTTGAAAAGCAACTAAAATAGAAAGTGTGATTAGTGATAATGATAAAAAACCTAAAATTATTTGATTTATAAAAGTTTGATCTGAAATAAATGATTTATCAAAAAAATAATAATATAAGAAATAAACGCTGAAGAAAACAATGAATACAAAGCCAAATATAATTAGGCGAATGTTCAAATAGTTTCTAGAATTTATGTTAAAAATTTCAGATAATTTCAATTTTCATCCTTTTTGAGATCTTTTAATTCAAATTCTTTAATCTTTTTTCTAAAAGTATTTCTGTTTATGCCAAGTAATTTAGATGCTTTTATTTGATTTCCATTTGAATTTTTAAGTGCCACTTTTAATAAAGGTCTTTCAACATCTTTAATAAACTTTTCATAAATACCCATTGAATTAATGTGATAATTAAGATTCTTAAAGTAGTTAATAATATGATGTTCAATTACGTCTGAAAAATTATCTTTTTTCATATTAGTCTTATTTAAAGATTTTTTAAGTTCTTTTATAACTGTTTTTTTATTAATAATAGTTTCTGGGTAGAGGATACTTATTCTTTGAATTAAATTTTTTAATTCTCTAACATTGCCAGGCCATTCATAATTTAACAACTGATTATAACATTCTATATCAAAATGTTTTTCTGGTAATCCATCCAAGAAATTTTGATAATTAAAAAAATTAACTAAATCTGGCAAATCTGACGTTCTATTTCTTAAGGGTGGTACAAATAATGGTATAACGTTAATTCGATAGTATAAGTCTTCTCTGAAATGTCCTTTATTTAATAATTCAGGTAATTCCCTATTAGTTGAAATTATAATTCTATTTTTATTTGAAATTGAATCTTTTGAAGAAAAATTTTGTAATATTCTTAAAAAATATTTTTGATTATCTAGATTCATGTCATCTATTGATTGTAAATAAAAAGTTTTAGCATGGGAATTTTTTTCTGACTTATTATTTAACAAAAACAATTTTTCCAATGTTTGTATGTTTTCATTTCCCATATTATAAGAAGTAAAATTTGTTTCATCATTGTAAATCAATTTATGTATAGTCTTAGCTATTAACTCTTTTCCAGTTCCAGTTTCTCCAGTAATTAAAACAGTTAATTTATTATTAATTAACTTTGAAATAGATCGATATAATTCTTGCATTGGTTCACTAGTACCAATTATATCCGTAAAAAATGTAGAAGAGTTTTTATGATAACTTGAAAATGAGTTTGATTGAGAAGAATCATATGAAATAGTTTTTTTAACCAATTCCAATATTGCATTCATATCAAATGGTTTAGAAAAATATTCTAAAACTCCTTTTTGTGCAGATTTAACAGCTGTTAGTAAATTGGATTGAGCACTAATGACTATAATTGGTAGATTAGGATATAAAGATTTAATTTTTGATAAATTGTTTAATATATCACCATCTGGAAGTTTTATATCAGTTATTAGCAAACTAGGGTTGGTTTCTGATAAAATTCTCATTAAGCTAGAAAAATTTCCAGCTAATTCAACATCATAATTATATTTATTAAATAATTTTTTTAAAACAAATCTTATTGATTTATCATCATCAACGACAATAATTAATGGTTTTTGTCGATTTTTATTTATTGATTTTGCAAAGGAGTATTTATTAATTGACATCATTTGCAGCTTTGTAGGGAAAACTTAAACGAAATGTTGTTTTACTAGTATCTAATAATTCAACCCTTCCTCCATGAGAAAACATAGTTCCAGCCACTTGGGTTAAACCAAGTCCAGTTCCATTTTTTTTACTAGAAACAAATGGTACAAATAATTTCTTCTTGATATTTAACGGAACTCCTTTTCCATTATCTATAAAATCTATATGGATGGGGTTTAATCTAGTCTCAAAGTTTAAATCTTTAGAAATAGGTTCATAGTATGAAAATGATGTTTTGATTTCTATTTTTCCAAGTCCCATAGTTGCTTCACAAGCATTTTTAATTAAATTCAATATTGCTTGAATTAACAAATCTCTATCCCCCATAACCATTGGCAATGAAGGATCAAAATTTTCAATAAAGTTAATATTTTTCCCAAAACCCGAACTTGAAACTTTAATAGAATGTTGAATAATTTCATGAATATTAATTTCTTTGATTTCATGAATAGGATTAACATAAATTTGATCTACTTTATCTAACAAGTTACAAATCCTGTCAGTTTCATTAACTATCATATCTATAATATCTTGATTTTCATTTTTATCCCCCTTTGATAATAACTGTGCTCCACCTTTAATACCGGATAAAGGGTTTTTTATTTCATGAGATAACATTGAACTTATTTTACTTACTGATTGCAAACTTAAATTTAAATCATTCTCATCTGTAAATTTATGAATTTTATTTTTTTGATTCAATATTAACATTTGATTTTCATTAAAATCAATTTCTATAAATGAAATACTGGCAAATACTTGAATCTCTTTTAACCTTGGTCCTGACACTTTTATATTTTGATCATAAATAGATATATTATTGATTTTTGATCGATGAATAAAATCAATAAGTAAAGAATCATTAGAAAGTAGATCTTTTAAATTCAAATTTAATAATTTATCTTTACTTATTCTAAATAGTTCTTCTGCATTATTATTTGCAAAAACTATATTTAAATTGTGGTCAATTATTAAAATAGTTAATGGTATTAAGTTTAAACCTATCTCTATACCTGAATTAATAGACAATGATTTACTTTTTATAATTTTCATAAATAATTATTTATAACGAAAATAATATAAATTTCATGTTTTTTCTGTGAATGATGTAAGTTTACTAATATAATTTGAATTCATAATAAATAATTGTATTTAAACCTTCATATGTCAAAAAATTTTGATGCAATAATACTGGCTGCTGGTTCAAGCGAAAGATTTGATTCAGAAAATCCCAAACAATTTCTTATGATTGGCGGACAATCAATTATTAATATTTGTGTAAATGTAATTTCATCACACCCCAGATGTGAGAAATTAATGTTAGTAATTAACAAAGATTATATTAAAATATTGAAAAATTATAAATTTACAAAAAAAATATTTATTATAAATGGAGGAAAAACTAGAAGTGAATCTGTTTATAATGCACTACTTAAATTAAATAGTAATAATAATATACTTATTCATGATGTTGCAAGACCTGGTGTATCTCATGAAATTATAAATAATCTAATTAAGGAACTTAAAGAAGATATTTATGCTGTAATACCTGGATTAATCGTAAATGATAGTTTGGCAAAAAAAATTAACGATAATGAATCTTCAACAATTATAAGAAAAGATGTTTATAAAATTCAGACGCCTCAATTATTTAATAGTCAAGCTATTAATTTAAAAAAATTAAAATATAGCCCTTTTATCACTGATGAAGCCGAACTTGTTAGAAAAGACGGCAACAAAGTAAAAATAATTTCTGGAGATGAAAAGTTGCATAAAATTACTTTTCGTTCTGACTTTAAAATCCTTAAACAGCTTTTGTATAATGACAAAAAGAATAAAGTTGGATCAGGGTATGATGTACATAAATTTTCATTGACAAAAGGCCCATTAGTACTTTGCGGAATAAAAATACCTTATAAATTTAAATTACAAGGTCATTCTGATGCTGATGTTTGTTTTCACGCTTTAACTGATGCAATTTTAGGTTCAATTTCCAAAAGAGACATTGGCTATCATTTTCCACCTTCGGATATTAAATGGAAAAATGCAAATAGTTCTTTATTTTTAGGACATGCAATAAAGCTATTAAAAGAGAAAGAAGGTGAAATTTTAAACATTGATATGACAATTATTTGTGAGGCTCCTAAATTATCAAAGTACATACCTAAAATGATCAAAAGCATTTCTAAGTTTTCTTATTTAAATTCTAAAGACATATCCATTAAAGCCACTACAACAGAGGGCCTTGGATTTACTGGAAGAAAAGAAGGTATAGCTTGTTTGGTAAATATTTTAGTAAATGTATAATTATTTATATTTTTTATATATTTTCTCTGCTCTTTTCTCAAAAGCTTCTACCATTTTTTTAACCGCTTCTGAAAATAATTTTTCAATTAATGTCTGAAAAATAATATTTTTAAATTCAAATTCTAAATAAAAATTTATTTCACATCCTGATTTGTGATTAATAAAAACCCATTTATTAGATAAGTGTTTAAATGGGCCATCTTCATAATAAACTTGAATAATATTTTTATTTTTATTTAAAATAACTTTGCTTCTAAATTTTTCTCTATAAATTTGAAACCCAACAATTAAATCAGCAATTAGAGTATTATCATCATTACTAATTATTCTTGATCCCAAACACCAAGGAAGAAAATCAGGATAACTCTTAACGTTAGAAACGAGATCAAACATTTGTTCAGGAGAATGGTCAACAAATCTTTTTTCATAATGTTTTTTCATTTATTAATAATTAAATTATTTTGTCTTATTTCTTTTTTGTTGTAATAACTTAAAATCCTCAGCTGCATGGTAAGATGATCTAGTTAGAGGAGATGAAGCAACCATGAGAAAACCTTTGCCTATGGCCATGGTTTTAAATGATTCAAACTCTTCAGGGGTTACGAATCTTTTAATAGGATAATGCTTTATAGTAGGTTGAAGGTATTGCCCTATTGTTAAAAAGTCTACATTAGCAGCTCTTAAATCATCCATAACTTGGATTATTTCTTTTTTAGTTTCTCCTAGGCCAACCATTATGCCAGATTTTGTAAAAATCTTTTGGGATTTTGTTTTAATATCATATAAAAGCTTCAATGAAGTAAAATATCTGGCTCCAGGCCTTACCTCATTATATAAACTAGGAACAGTTTCTAAATTATGATTAAAAACATCTGGTTCATTTTGCAAAATTATATTAACTGATGATGCTTTATTCAAAAAATCTGGAGTTAATATTTCAACAGATGCTGATGGACATGATTTCCTTATCTCCGAAATTGTTTTATTAAATTGAGTAGCTCCACCATCTTCTAAATCATCTCTATCTACAGATGTAATTACTACATGCTTCAATTTCATTTTAGTAACTGCTTCTGCAATTCTTTTAGGTTCCTCCTGATCTACAAATCCAGGGATTCCTGTTTTAATATTACAAAATGCACAAGCTCTAGTACAAACATCACCTAAAATCATAAAAGTAGCATGTTTTTTTGTCCAA
>MDSZ01165742.1_pt1 | contig 24220 bp, 33 predicted proteins | sample 811201 | NCBI WGS metagenome assembly MDSZ01 (sample SAMN05326647, study PRJNA326480) | marine metagenome | isolation source: seawater | place: Indian Ocean: North | collected 2010
ATCATAGTAGATAACAATGGCATTAACTTTTTTGTTCGCTGGGAAAACGGAGATTTCAAAGCTGCAAGACCAGGCACAATCGAGGTGATTAGTGAAAGTCGGTGATTTAGTAAAGGTCCGTTCTCATATCACAACTAATGGAGTACTCTTAACTAAGTCCGAACACGGGATTCTTGTCTATCGCCATGGTGACGGCTATCACAATGTTGTATTAGACAACGGTGTAAGAATCACGACCGCGTATGCGAATCTGGAGGTTATCAGTGCAAGTCGGTGATTTGATAAAATATGGACACTCAAGATACAGTGACGGCGATGATGTTACCGGAGTTGTTCTCTGGGTGAATAAAGAAGGCGGCACCGTTAAAGTTTTGGACAAGTTTGGGAACATTGATTGGTTTGTGACAAGCTATTGTGAGGTCCTCAGTGAAAGTCGGTGATTTGGTTACAGATGATTTCTATGAAGATATTGGAATCGTCATTTCAACACCACGATTATCTGCGGATTGTGATAGTGCCGCATTAGGCGTTATGAGTGGCGATATTTATTGTGTGGTAGACGTGCTTTGCCCAGACGGAACGTTGAGGTTGTTTACCACGGATGAAATAAAGGTGATCAGTGAAGGTCGGTGACTTGGTACAATATGACCATCCGAAGTGGGACAATTGGTATGGAATCATAATCAGGCAAATTCCAGGTACTGACGAAAGATGTATCGTCAGGTGGAGCAGGATTCCAGAAACGATTACTTCAAACCCAAAAAAGAATCTCAAATTGATAAATAGTTCTTGACTTTTAGCATGTTAGCTGCTATACTGTATAAGTAAAAACAATCAAGAAAGGTTTACCAATGGCAGGTAAAGCAAGAATGAGATTTGTTGCGAGGTCGAATCGACTTCGTTTTGAGCGTGACAGTGGACATTATGCAGGTGAAAACCTTTATGGTGTCGAGTGCATCTATTGTCACGACTATTTTCCAAACGTAAAAAAGCCTGAGTTCGGCGGTCATGTGTGCAGGAGCTGTAAGTGATGAAAAAAATGGTTTTGACTTTGTTCCTCGCCGGCTGCGGCGACCTAAGAGATGATTCTGTAGAATCTTGCACCATTGACAGCGCTGGTTATGAGTTTACAGAATTTCATTGTGGAACTAAAGATCCAGTCCGCCGTATTGTTTGCCCTCGTCCCGTAACACATGGTCAGGTTGTTAGCCACGGCGGTCGACCACGATGTACCAGCGCATCATTGGTAGAAGAGTATTCTTTAGGTCATTGTGATTCATATAACATTTGTAACGAAAGTGGGATCTAGAAGATGGATAAATTTTTAATTGCGATTGCGTTTTATATTTTGGGCGACTTCGTGGGCATCGACAGAGCGCTCGAAAGTTTAAATTCAGGTTTCATCGCCTTTCAATCAATGTTCTAAATTCACGTTTCTATCGCCGCTATTTTTTTCCATTCGCGGCTATTTTTTTCTTGACCTAGCGGTCAAGACGTGATAAGATACATATATCAACAATCGAAAAGGATAGAAAATGTTGAGTTTGATCTTTGAAGGCATTGAGACATCACAGGAACTTGAAGGCGTTGGCGGGCAGTTCCGCGCACAATCGCGAGAATTCATCAGAAGGATGAGCCGTAGTGAGCTGATCGAATGGCTAGAGTTTCGAGGCATGGCTTGTTATGATCATGAATCAACGGAGCTGCTTCGTGAAACCGCCCTTGATGATTATAATGAGGAACTAGCAGCACAAAGGGCAGACTTGCTTTACAGCTCTGATCCAGTGTAGGTTGATGTGGGTGAAACTTTTTTGTAAAATAGGTCATTTTTTTCTTGACAAACGCTTAAAAATTTGACATAATGTATATACAAACAATGAGGAAAGGCTCAAAAACATGACATCTCGCATACACTACCGACTAGCAGACGACGCCAACAACGAACACGCTCTATGGTCTGGAGCAATTACCGTTGATCATAGGTTGTCGAGGTCGCAAGCACGACAAGTCGTGGCAAAGCATTTAAAGGTAAAATCTTTACCAGCTCGAACGTTGGTTCTTTCTGATCATGAGCTTTCAACGGGAAGATGGACAGCGGACGAGATCCGAGCCGAGACAAGTGCTCAAACCGACGCGCCAACGATGAAACCTAAAAAGCAAGTAAAGGCGTTTGCAGATTTGCCAATGTCATTTGACCAAGCCGAAGCGTTGCTTAAAAAGTTTGGATTGAAATAATAAAGCTACACTAAAAAACAGTGTGGCACCCGTGGGGGACATGGACCAGAGCACATTCGTGCGTGGTTGTGTAAGCGTGGAAGTGATTTCCAGGGTTAGGCTATGTCCAGCCGTGAGAAGCGGGGAACTCGCGGTATTTTTTTTCTTAAAGAAGGCTTTAAGCCAAGGAACAAGATGTTTGGAAAGTATTTTAGTTGGAAGTCACCTTTTCTTTGGGGCGATATAACAATCATCACATGCGTAATCATGTGCATTTATTTTGGATGGGTCCAGTAATGGCAGTGACAATAACAAAGACCGTCGACATGATGGTAAAGCACTACAAGCAAATGCAACGATTTGGCGATATAACGATGATCACCCAAGCTCGACGAGAGTTTGTTGACATGGCACGCGGCGGTGATGGTGGTGAGTCGGGATCTTTGAACTCCACAACAGGTGAAACAAAAGTAAGAGACATCCACTATCCAGGATTAGATAACGGCTTCTTTCAGCGAGTCTGCGACCGCATGGGTTGGGACGAGTGGATGAACGAAGACAAGTAAAACTTTTTTGTGATTTAGGTCACTTTTTTCTTGACATTTAGTGAAAAATTTGAGATAATATATATATTGAGAATGAGGGAAGGGCTTTCGTTCTTGATTTTAAACAGTACCTCGAAAGGGTAAACATTATGAAGCGCATCGTATCAAATATTCAAAACCTCGGTTACACCATCATGAACGCTCCAGCTCCAGAGGGCGTTAAGCAAAAGCCAGCCGGCATTACTATTGACCAGACACTCGTCAATGGTCAAAGTCAGGGTGTTAGTATCCGACTAATCAACGGGGTCAAAAAGAGTGCAGCTGTCAAGCTCGACCGCAAAGCTCTAACCGACCTTCTCACAGCCGTCAACGAAGTCCTAGCGACAGAAGGTGAGTGAATTGTTTAGTGGATACAATCGGTATAACCTGTCTCGCGACTCGTCATGGGTCGCGGGGCGGGCAACCGAACGCCTCAAGGTTTGGGGGCAAAAGAGAACAAACCAAGAGCAGCAAAAATAAATGATTATATTAGCAGACGGCTTGCATCATTGCAGACCACGTAAGAGTTTAAAACTAACTTCGCGAGATAGAGAGAATAAAAATGTTTGTACAAAGTAAAGCAGAGACAACACACGAGCACAAGAATGGTGTTGCAATCCACCAGAGAAGGAACGGAAAAGAAACCCTTGTCCAGTGGGAGAATGGTAATCAACGCTGGGTAGAGACAGAAGACCTTCAGGGCACAGTGCGCCTGATTGGAAGTGAGTCCGTGCATGAGGAGTACTAAGAGCAGATCTATTACAAAGGCATGGATCAAAACAAAAAAGAAAGGCTAAGAAAAAAACCTTTCATAAAAAAGAAATAGCATTTGGTTATTATACAGTAAACACTTTATAAAAAATTGTCTGCTGTGTAAAAAAATGTTATTCCGTGACAAAAAAGTGGTGTATGGTGGGAAAGACTTAGTACATACACACTCAATTGTCAACGTAAATTAATTAACGGATAGGATGTTATCGCCATGGGATGCGGGTATCTACTTGAAATTGCGCCGGTTTATGCTAAACTTGGCTTGGCGATGTCGTTTGATATGATTGATATGTATTGGCGATGCATTGCTATCGGTTAATTAATTAACACCGCCAGGGTAGGGCGGTGTAGTATGAATGCCTACATGTAGGGTAGGGTGGTATGAAGTAGCACGATGCGCGTGACCATGCTACTAAGCCCTACATGTAGGCGGGTGTGGTAGATGTAGTGAAATGTAGGCATAACACCTACAAAGATGCCCCAGGGCGCCTGGCGACGCACAAGGGGCAAGGTGGGATCATGGAGGGTTCAGCCCTTGGATTTGGTCCTAGACCATGCGCGGGCTACGCTTCGCGTTCGTCGCCTAGCCATGCGCGCCCCCAATTGTGAGGGTTGGAGCATCAAGGCGGTTTCGCATCGGCTTGGGTCGGCGCTTCTTTGGCGCGTCACATATCAGGTTGATCATATAGTATATTCCAATCATATGAGATCATAAATTCACAGTAAAAAGATATTAGCAACGGTTCAATCAATAGGTACACTTTTCTATCCTAATCGGTCGTGAGTGATACAATGTAAAACAGAGAACACGCGAGCAGGCTCCGCCGAAGCATCCACCCTAGTCGCGCGAACTCTGAAAGATTAGGGACTAGAAGTCCCCATCGGTTGCCAGGATCTCAGTTAGGGCTTCGTGTAGCCCGTCGATTGCAGCCCGGTCCAGCTTTACAGCTGCCGACTTGCGTCCGCCATTGAGAAGACGAAACGAGACCACAGCGGACTTGCCGTTGAGAACGGTCTGATCCACACTCATTCCGGACTTGCCGTCCTCGTTTGAAATGGTGAAACCGATATTTACGATGTTTGACTTTTGTCGCTTCAATGCCATGATAGACATCCTTTCAATTTGCGCACGGGTAGCATGCGCGGGTAGAGCGCGCACGAGGCGCGCGATGTGGGGCGGAAAACCATTTTCCCGCCCCTTGATATATGTATATTATACCATAGAAACCCCGAACACGCAATATATTGGAAAGAAAGCCTAATGATTTCAAGGACTTACAAGGCGTTTTTTTAATATCTTCAATTTTAAAACGTGACCGTGAAAACCTCAACGATTACGGGCACTTAGAGCACCCACACCTCATGAAATGTACCGATTAAGGTTACTTTCACCTACACTTGCCTACATCAAAAACATCTTTTTTTGTTTTTTTTTCATTTTTTTTTGTTTTTTTTTCTTTTTTTTTGTTCAACGCGCGCGTTAAGAAATTAACATGTAGGACATCTACCTACATCCGAGGACAAAAGAATATATTATCTTACATGTAGGATACGCACCTACAATGTGAGTATAACAATCCCAGTAAGTTACAAAGTAAGATAATATCCTACATGTATGACAAGGTAGGCGGAAGTATTTAAAGGTATACAAAGGTAGGACATGCACCTACAGTTAAAAGATTAACATGTAAGTAAATGTAGGCAAAAGTAATCAAATGTATTTAAATGTAAACAAAGCACTTACATGTAGGAGAAGGTGCTACTACCCCCCCTCCCCCCGTACATGTAGCCGAATGTAAGTCCTATACCTACATGTAGGGCAATGTGCGCCAGATACACGCGCGATACACCCACAGAAATTTTGGGAGATTTCGGACTAGTTAATGTATGCAGTGGATAATCGACCTATTGATAAGGCGCGAGCGTGAGATCGAGCAAGAGCCCTTCGAGCCGCTACCTCTACACATCGAGGATGCATACTATCCAGAGATAAGGGAAGAGGAAGAGCGAGAAGAGGATTCCAAGCGCGTGATTATCATCGACATATAAAAAACCGCCAAAAAAAATTCCAAGATTAGTAGTTAGTAGTGTATGAAGAGCTGCAAAAACCTGCTAATAGCCGCGATACTGGGTCTCCTAGGCGTTTCTTGTGGTGGATCCACAGTACCACATCAATCTAATTCAAAAACAGAGCTAATTGTACAATACCAGGGCGAAGAAGTATACCGACGAGGCGGCAAGTATATTGGTGAGCCCGATCTCCGTCGTATATTGAACAGTGGTGAGCAAGCTATTGTTGTCTTTTCAGCCGAATGGTGTAACTCGTGTGGGATACTCCGTCGAGCTGTTAATCAAGGAAACTTAAAAATAGCTGTGCATTGGATTAATATGGACGACCCCTGGGCAAAAAAATTAGCCGCCGGCTTAGGCATCAATACTGTTCCTCTAATGTTGCATCTTGACAATCTTGGTGGTAATCATACCGTTCGTGAAGGAGCGGGTCCGATAATTACTTATCTCTTATCTAGATTTTAATACTATTTATAGTATTCTATCAATCCGCGGAGGTCCACATGTCTATCAACAAAGAAAAATTAGAAAAATTAATTCGAGAAGAACTCGATAGTGTTCTTTCTGAAGTTAATATGATTGGGATAGCTAACGCTTCTAGTGAATGGAGAGGTCTTCTCCGTGATGTTGTTGAAAAAGTTAAGGTTATGGATCTCTCTGAGTATGGATTGCCCGAAACCAACCTTTATGAAGCCGGCATTTACACTTCTAACGGCTCTAAAACAGGAGTTATAGAGCTTAAGTGGACTAAACTTGATACTGATGAGCAATTTAACGACTAAGTTTTGCTCTTAGTTTTTAGTCTATACAAAAAAATACCGCAAAAAATTTCGCGCGCAAAGCGAAAACGGCAAAAGCCTGGAACAATAACTATTTAAGTTATACGTTAACGGAGTACTATATTTATGTCTTTAACCGCCCTACAAAATAATGACGTCATTGCGATGATCAATGAAGAGTTTGAAAACACAATTCTAGAAAAAAAAATAAGCGATTTGGCGTTTCGAGCTTTCAACGAGGAACTTAAATCAGTTTTCTTGATTGGCGAAGGAAATTTGCCAAACAACAAGGAAGACTGGAGCACACTTCTTGCCGGTGCCAAACCGTCTGCCGCTTATCAGGAGTTTGAGTCAGCTATCAAAGAGGTGAAACAACCAATTCAAGAGGCTTTGGCTACTCTTTGGGGTCCAACCATGCAGGCTGGATACCTTTTGCCGAGAAGCCTTAAGGCTGTTTTAACATCTCGAACCTATGTTGGTCAGCGGCTGCGCGCAGCATACTACTTTGCAAGAAATAGAATTGTTCCTGCTCTTTTAAAGATGGGGAGATGGGCAAAAGGTATAGGACAAAGGGCGTTGGCTGTGGGAAGAACAATTACTTTTTCAGCTGCAAAGCCTTTTCTTGCTAGGCTTGGGCTTTACGGCATCGGTGCATTGATTGTTTATGGCGTTTGGAAGTATAATGCTAAGGGGATTGATGTTTTTGGCGGTGTTGGTGGAATATCTAAGGGACACAAAGACCACAAAAAGACACTGATGGCTTCAAATTGGAAGTTTTGGCCAAAAGAAGTTCAGTGTAAGTGGTGTGCTAGATATAATAGAAAGCCAAAAAATCATAAAACAGGTGAGGAAGCTGAAGGTCCAAGCTGTGAAGAGCTGGATTGTGAAAATGTTGATCTTATGTCTATGCCAGATGATGCGCCTAACATGTCGGTCGACCCGGGTGGCGCCTCAAGCTCACAGCCAAGCACGGGTGGATCTGGATGCGGCTGTAGCAGGTTGGCTAAAATGATTCAGGGTAATCTGGATTTGGGATCTAATAGAAAAGCTGCATTTAAGACCCTTCAAAATTACCTGGCAGCGGCAGGATATGCAGAACTCATGCCTAGAACGTTTAAATCTGGTCCGAAGGATCCTGACGGAATGTGTGGCTCAGAAACAAAAAGAGCAGTCCGAAAGTTTCAAAAAGATAACGGATTGCAGGTTGATGGGTGTTATGGACCTAAAACCCACGCAAAGATGCAGCAAGTTCTCAAGGGTCTAAAAGGCTCAGAACAAGCTAACACAAACCCCTTTGGGGTAGTTGGACCAGAAGGAGAGCCATTGACGCTAGATGGGGGAACATTTAAAAAATGAAGCTAACTAGAAAATATCTTAAAAAAATTATATTAGAAGAAACGAAAAGTGTCTTGGCTAGCAAGGTAATCGTAAAAGAGAGCCAAGAAGTTATGTTGGCACTGCGTGAATTGTCCAGTAAAGCGGCTAGGGATATTGGGGAAAAGATTGCAGCCAACATGAGAAGATTTGAAAGAGAAGTTTATGACAACAATAAAGACTTTCAAACTCCGTTTGGTGAGAGGGCTATAGCAAAGTTTACTAGACTTATTGCTTTTGATGGAGACACTTATTCATCTCCTCTTATTGGACTATCACTTCGTATGCGCCGGGCAAAAAGAGTACCTTCAATGAATGATATAATCAAATTATGGTATCGGGGCGTTGGAAGTGGTATTATTAAAACAGCAGAGCGTCTAGACGACCAGCATGATGAACTCGATATTTTTGATGGAATGACAGGCACGCCTGAAAAAATGTATTTGTCTAAATATGTTTTTAATATGTTCGAAAAACATTTTAAAGAACAGGCTGCAGCTGTCCTGGCTTCTATGATCAAGAAGCAGCCAGAACAGGAACAAGAGCCACAGGGCGGCATGAGTATGCCCGAAGATGGGGACGAAGACGAATTAGCAGGCATAGATTTAGATAATTTAATTAAAAGACAAAATCTTATATTCAAGAAATATGGTCGCCGTATGAGAGGGTTGAATACTCCAAAGCTTTTAAATAACGCGTTGTCTGATTGGGGGGCGCCAAAAGATCTAGATTATGTTGATTATGAGACAATAAAAGCAATTTTTAAGTGGCAAAAAGATCCATCTTCCGGCTATAGTGGTGCACCAGACGGTCTCTTTGGCGGGGGCTCATACAGGGCTTGGAAAAAAACACAAAGACAAGCCAAACAATCCGGAACAGGAGTATAGCCTAATGAATATGAAGATACGAATCATAAAAGAATCAAGTGATTTAGTCTTAGAGAAATATAGTCGTGCGAGGCTCCGGCGGCAAATGTATCTTCTGAAAAGGTTAAACCGCGGTAGTGGACAAAACATTACTATTAAAGATATACAAACCAATTTGGCTAATCTTGGCGACAAGTACAAAAATATCTTAAGCAGAGGCGGTAAGATAAACCCTGTTGATGGAAAATATGGTCCCGCGACATATGCTGCAATTGTTCAGTTTCAAAAGGACTTTAGAAGCGAACTTGGTGATGGGCGGGTCGACGGCTTAGTTGGTCCTAATACACTAGGTGTGTTAAATACAAAATCTAAAGCAATGAAAAAACAAGCAGACGTTAAAGGTGTCACTGTAAAAGGTTCTGCAGAACAGTTGGCTGATTTAGATACTATCGCCAAAGCAAAACCCGGACAAAAGAGAATAGAGGCTATGATTAGGCTAGCCAGAAAGAAGCCAAAACAATTTAGCCAATTTAAGAATTCTATTTTAGCAGATCTATCAAAAAGAACTAAAGGCGACCTTGCACTAACAAAGTCAGACTTGGCAATAGTTCTAGGTCAAAATTGGGAATCAATGCCTCAGCGCGCAAAAGATTATATTCTCAAAAACCAAGAAGATAGAAAAATTAGCATGAATATAAAAAATAAGCTTTCTAGGCTTTATCAAGATTTTCGTGCCGCTGAAAATGCAGCAAAAAAGATGAAGTCAGAGGATGAAGCCTCAAACCTTGACGATTTAAAGAAGAACGCTGCAAAATATGGCTTAAAAAATCTTACACAAATTGGTATAGTTGATTCTTATATGAAACAAGGAATGTCTAGAGAACAGGCTATACAAAAAATGAGGCAAGAAACTAAATAAAATGTGTATAATTTGCGTAGGGTTAGATAATGAAACCTTGGCGCCATGGGAGGCTGCCAGAAATATGCGAGAAATGATAGAACATCTTGATCAAGAGCACGCCAAAGAATTAATTGAAAAGATTAATTCTCTTATGTCTATTAGTGATTTCTGTAAAGACTGTGAGTGTGATCCCTGTGATTGTAGTTGGGGAAGTACAAATGATTAAAAAGGCACTATTTTTTACTATTTTTATAATTTCTAGCCTTGGAGTAGCACATTCCCAGTCTTTAGAAGTAGAAAATTATTCATATGAGCCAATTTATATAAAAGTTGACAAAAAAACAACGTCAACAAAGACAAAATTCTATAATTTTGATGATCTCTTGATAAATGGCGAATACAAAAAGCCACAAGTGCTCTATTCTGATTCTAAACAAAAAGTAAAGTTCGACAGACTATTAAAATTAAAGAAGAGTTTGTTGCCAAAATTAAAAAATACTCAAAAAGACCCCACTTTACGCTGAAAAAACTAGTTATTTTGTAATAAACTTTAATTTGTAAGAGGATTTTGCAAGATGAATAAAAAAGAAATCAAAAAACTCATAAACGAGGCGTTCGTCGATACCATATACGGCAAATACCCTGTTAGAGACACTCGCGAAGATGGTGAAGATCACCCTGATGACTATGCAGAGGAGTGGAAAAGCCTCTGCACGAGGATGGTTCGCGATGATAAAAAGAAAACTGCAATAAAACTAGCCAAAATACTGATCAATGATATAGAGTTGTTTGAAGATGTCCTTGATGCCGCCGGGCAAAATCCATCCCTTGGCGCGGAAATCCTAAAGCAATTCGAAGAAATGCCAAATATCGATGATGAAGTTGCTGAATAATAAGAAATGGCGCTCCGGATCCGGAAAAAACGTTGATTTTAATCACATTTTTACAAAAATAAAAAATCACTCCTTTAAAAACAATAAAATTTTTATTGGATCAGACTCTTACATAACTAGAAAGAAGATTTGTTTTGTTACAGCGGTCTGTTTACTTACAAAAAACAAAGGTGGCAACTACTTTTTCTATAAAGAGATGGTCCCTCTCACTCAATATAGAACTTTATCTGTTAGAATAACAGAAGAAGTTAGAAGATCTATTGAATTAGCAGAAAATTTTATTAATATTGGAAATGTTTTACCAGAAATGATAGAACTGCACCTTGATGTATCTTCCCCTAACAAAAAGAATGGAACTTCTAAGTTTTCAGACATGCTTACTGGATATGTTCAAGGATATGGGATTGCCTGTAAACTCAAGCCGGATGCTTGGGCTAGCCAATCAGTTGCAGATAGACACTCAAAATGATAAATAAGCCTAGAATAATCAAACCTACGATATATAGCGTCTCTTTTGAAGATGTGGTTGACCTTTGGATTGAGTCAATGCACCCAGTTGACCACCTTGTAGTTATTTGGGATGCAAAAAACCACTTGGGAATATTAAAAAAATCTGGATTTTCACTGAGTGAGGGTTCTTTGTACAATAATAAAATATTAACAATCGTTTTAGACGATGTTAGAGACTGTTTTTATACAATGGATGTTTTATCCAGCTATTCTGAGCATCCTTATATACAAATTTACAGCGAGGGAAGGCTGTTGACCGACAATTTGGACGAGTTAAGACCCAACATCACTAATTAAAGTATGATAAGGGTCAAAATTGTGAAAAAAAATAAAAATAAACAAAAAGAAAACGAAGATTCTGAAATGGTGGCAAAAATTGTCATAGTTGATGCAGAAAACAGAGTCTTGATGCTTGTTAGATCAGATTTTCACAACAAGTACCCCGGTGAGCTGGATCTTCCTGGTGGGCATATCAAGAAAAATGAAAATATCCTAAAAGGACTGCTAAGAGAGGTCAAAGAAGAGACCGGGCTAGTTGTCGACAATCCTATATTTTACAAACAGAGCGAAAGAAAATATTTTTATTATACAAAATACAACTCTCAGCCCATAAAACTAAGCAATGAACATAAAGATTTTATGTTTCTTGATGAAAAAGATCTAAAATCATCCGATAAATTTCAAAAAATTGCTTTAGAAGTAATAGGAATCCTAAAAAATGGTTAAAATTTCTTTAAAAAAAGACAAAGCAGAAAAGTTTGAATTATTAATACCAAAAGAGCACCTGAGTCGCGACTTTTGGGATGAAAAAGTAATAATGCCGGAAATTTCTGATGCCTTACTTAAAATTGCCAATGATATTATTGATACCATGGAGATAAATGTGAAAATTCATGATATTATTGTTACTGGGTCAATTGCTGGATATAATTGGCACAGGTTATCTGACATCGACCTTCATATAGTACTAGATTTTACAGAAATTGATGAAAATTTTGCCCTAGTCAAAAAAATGCTTGACCAATCAAGGATTAACTGGAATAAAACTCATAACATCATGATCAAAGGTCACGAAGTTGAGCTTTATTTTCAGGATTTAAATGAAAAACACATGTCATCTGGGATGTGGTCTTTAATGACGAACACTTGGATAAAAGAACCAACGCAAAAAGATGTCAACATTGATCTTGCCACCACTGAAAAGAAAGCAGAAGCTATTATTTGTTGTATTCAGCACGTTGAGTCTCTCTTTGGGGAAGATGATTTTCAAACAGCATACGACTATGCATCAAAATTAAAAAAGAAAATTTCTAACATGAGAAAAGCAGGCTTAGAAAAAGAAGGGATTTATTCTCCGGAAAACCTAGCATTTAAAATGTTAAGAAATTCAGATTTTTTATCAAAATTATCAAATTTAAAAATGAAGTCATACGATAAGATATTTTCTATCAATGAATCACAAGTAAAAGACTACTTCAACAACTCTATTGACCCAGAGTATTTAAAATATGGCGACGGTGGCGGTGTTGGTTCGCTTTTGGATAATCAAGTGCCGGCACCATGGGGCGAAACTGAAGAATTAGAGGATAAAGATGAAGTTAAACTTTAAACATCTTCAAGAAATTGATAAATCATATTTATCTCACTTTAAATTCGCGATTGGAATGAGCATAGGGTTTATATACCGGGCATTGTTTTTTTTAGTCCATGGAGTGATACCTTTTATACAGATACCTGAGAAATTTAATTTAATGGCTAGCCAAAAGTGGATTTTGTCAGAGCATGACAAGATTGAGAAAAAAGAAAAATGAATTACGAATCATTCGACCTAGGTTTGATTTTTATAAATCTACTTTTTTGTGCTTTTTTGTTGTACAGGCAGAACAAGTTGATTAAAAAAGCACAAAAAGTTGATATTATCAAAGAATTAATCATCGCAAACATAAAAAACCCCAAAACAAGCAAAAGAATTTTAAATAATTCAAATCTTTAGATAGAATGTAGACATATCTCAATTTAATTCTTAAGGACTATCAAATGATTGCTGATGTTGTTGTTGATCTGCAGTATGGTGACTGCGGTAAAGGTAAAGTTGCGCATGCTCTATGTCGAGAGCATGATTATACGCACGTTATAAGATATAATGGTGGCTGTAACGCAGGGCACACAATATATCACGAAGGGATAAAGTTTGTTACCCACCACATACCTTGTGGAGTTTTTTTTGGTATCAAATCAGTAATTGGTCCCGGATGTGTAATTCATGTAGAAACTTTTCTCCAAGAAATTGAAGAATTAGAAAAATTTGGAATTCCAGCCAGAGATTTAGTGAAGATTGCTAGCAATGCACATATAATTACAGATTTTCACAGAGCCCAAGATAAGAAGGATGAGGACATTGGTACCACCAAGAGAGGCAATGGTCCAGCTTATCGTGATAAATACGATAGAAGGGGTGTCAGAGCCCTAGAAGACCCAAGATTGACAGACTATATCATAAGTCTTTATCACGAACTCTATGAAAACGAAGAAATTGAAAATATAGAAATACTTTTTGAAGGAGCGCAAGGTTTTGGTTTGGATATTGATTGGGGTGATTACCCTTACGTTACTTCTTCTCATTGCACCGTTGGTTCTGCGATTTTAAACGGAGTGCCACCCAGATCTATTCGGAATATCTGGGGTGTTGCCAAAGCTTATGAAACATATGTTGGTGCTAAAGACTTTGAAGGACCAGATGAGGAATTTGACTTAATTAGAGAAATTGGAGAAGAATATGGCGCCACAACAGGGCGCCCAAGGCAAATTAACTGGTTGGACTTCGATATGTTAAGAATGGCTTCTAGAATAAATGGAATAAATAAATTAGTTGTAAATAAAACTGATATTTTAGAAGAAGTGGGAACCTGGAGGGCTTATTCTGGTCCCAACGTACTACATTTTGATTCAAAAGAGGATATGGAATTCTGGATAGAGACAAAAATGAAGCTTGAAGTCTCAGAAGATATTGAAACTTTTTTTTCTGGAGACAAAGAAAGCATTTAGTCTATTTATAACATGACTGATGTAAAAAAATACAAACAATTTCAAAAAAATTGGGACGACTTCATCAAAAATGAAAAATTCCTAATTGAAACACCAATTTATCAATATTCTGGAGATCCTCTTAACCCAGAAGATGCCACTAGCAAATGGGATCCAGAAACAGTAAAAAAATATGCTGTTACTGGATCAAGCGAAGTTGGGCACGGCTCCGAGATGCCGGAAGTCGAAAAAGAAGCAAAAAAACAAGTCGATACGATTATGAATGTTGCCGTTGGCGCCGCCGGCGCAGCAATTATCTGGAAAATAGGACCCCTAGCTGTGTACAGACTATTGAGGCGCCTTGGTCCTCTCTTTGTTAGGGCATTTCGCGCACGAGGCATGGCTGGTATAACTAGTATGCTAGGTCAGACAGCTGTGAGGTCTGCGTTGTTAGCTGCAGGCGTAAAAATTGCTCTTCTCAGTGCCGTTGGGTACGGTCTATACAAGTACTACAAAGATAAAGTAGGAAAAGTAGCCGTAGCTACAAGCAACCCACTAGGACCCTACAGAGAGACAACCAGCGTGACATCTTGGAAGCTTGTTTCCGATGTAAGAAGGTGTTCTTGGTGTAAATCCAACCCTGGGCGTGAGCACCCATCCTTAAAAGATTCGAAAGAAGCTTGGGCTGCAGTAGAAGGTGGGGAAATGCCTCCAAAAATAAAAAAAACATGGGAAGATATACAAAAAAACGGCCCGTTTTGTAATGATATATTAAAAACAAATGCATGCAAAAATCTAAAACCAGGGGCGGAGTCAAATACAGGAATAAAAGTATCGGACTCGGAATTAAAAGGAGAAGTAACCCAAACTCCATAAGGCATCCAACACAATTTAACTGGTGAGAAAAAAGAAATGGCTGAATCTTTCATGGATTTCATGAGAAAGCTAGGAATAACTAACAAATATATTCTTGCAGGCGCATTGGCAACACAAGCAAAAGAATCTGGATTCAAAAACGTAGCTGAAAGGGGAAAATATCCGGTAAAATCTCTTTTGCCAAATTCACCGGGTCTCAAAACTGTGGGTAGAAGAGTTAGAAGAGTATTCCAGCACCAATTAGGCAGAGACCCTTTAGAATCCGAATTAAAGCAGCTGTCCTCAGAAAATCCCAAGGGCATGATAGCATTATTTAATATAGCTTATGGCTACGATCCAAAAGGCGTAAAGGGGTATAATACTTATCAGCTTGACTCTGCTATACCTCATTCTGTAAAAGTTGTGACTAAAACCGGCGTAATTAACCCTGATTTATTTAACCCGGAATTAGCCGGTTATAAATATAGAGGTCGTGGACCAATACAAACAACGTTCAAGGAAACCTACTATAAAACGGCGAAAGCCTTTGGTGGAGAATCCTTTGCAAAGGAAGTTGTTGACGATCCAGATATTATTTTACAATCGACTGCCATGGCAGCAAGAATGTCAGCCGGGTTTGCAAAAATGAATCTAAACAAAGCAAAAAGAAACATAACAAAGTACGGCGGTGTCGCAAACCCACAAACACTTGAAGAAGGTATACTTTTTATGTGTTATCTTGCTGGTGGCGGTGGTGCCAAAATTCCTGCTAGATGGTATGATTATGCTATTAAGGCAGCAACAAATGCAGCTAACAAGCATATACGAATAGTAGAAAACCCCGTCGGGTAATAGTTATATTACTATGAGTGATAATATCCAACAAGATTATTCAATAACCAACCATTCAGCTTCGTATGATACCTACAGAGAGGACTCGAATGCTACTTTTACGTTTGTTTTTAGCAGTAACCCATCTAATACACAAACGCTAACACTAACATCATCTGATGGAACCGCCGAACGATACGAATTCTTAAACAACACGGGCGATGTTCAAGCTGGAAATAGTGCTGTGGCGATCGATGGGTTTAGTGCGCATACTACCTATGCGAATTTTAAAACTGCTGTGGAAGGTGGAGTGCATTCGGGGAAACTAACCGTCACTTTGGATGCGCAAGCGGTAATCATTACTCAGACTGTCGCCGGACAGGCTGGAAACACTGTAGTGCCCGAGGATGCGCTGACAAACGCTCTTTTCGATCGGGACCCCCAAGGAAACTACACTGTAGCGGCAGGGAATGACCCGCCTCCCATTCGACGGTTTTCAGGAGGCACGGCGCGCCTTGCATCGGTACCGTTTAGAATAGGTGCTTTCGGTGCACCGAACTTAAGAACTCAATCAACCACAAACCATTACGAAACTTTTATAGGAGAAGAAAAGCTATAAAACTATTTATTTATAGTTATTTTTCTTTTGAGGACTATGAATGCAAACTTTGAAACCATTGATTGAAGAATTTATGGCTTTTGCCCAAAATAGATTCGGGTTTGATGAACCTCCGAAACTGTTCTTCAAGCAGGATATTGAGAACTCTAAAGATGTTTTCGGAAAGACTGCGTATTATGATCCGCAAAACAAAAGTGTAACTGTCTTTGTGACCAATAGGCACCCAAAAGATATTATGCGTTCACTGTCCCATGAACTGGTTCATCACACCCAAAATCTTAGAGGTGATTTAACTCCTGAGAAATGTGGAGAAATGGGACCTGGGTACGCACAAACAAATCCACATATGAGAGAAATGGAAAGGCAAGCGTTTGAGGAAGGAAACCTTTGTTTCCGAGATTTTTGCGACGAATACAAAAAACAATTACAAGAAGTCAAATTTTTAAAGGAGAGTAAAAAAATGACAAAAAAGATAAACAAAAAGAGTCTTGAAAAAATAGTAAGAAGACTTTTAGAAGAAAGAAAGAAAAATATTTCAGAACAGGCACCAGGAGCATCACAATACGGACGGGATTTGGCTGCAGCGCTGCAAGATCCAGTTGCTTATTTAAAGTATTTCGATCGGGATGCAAATGGAAATAAAATTGATCCTCTAGAGTATTCTAGACAAATCCTGAGTGGACAAGGAGCAATTGAAAGGTTTGCCGCCGATGGCAGTTCTCCAAGCGGGATGCAAACCGCCTTTGGTCAAAGTGACCTAATAGATGCCGCGGGGAAACTAGCTCAGATGGCAAAGCCGGCTGTAGCGGCTGGGGCTCCGAAAGAAAAAATGGCTAGTTATCGAGGAAAGAAGTATCCAGTTCTAAATCATATTGGAAGCTTTGGTAAAGCTTACAGAGAAGCAAGAAAACGAGGTCTGGATATCTTTGCATACCAAAGAAAAGGCAAAAAATTAGGTTTTTACGCTACGGGTCTTAAAAAGAGTAAGCCTAAACCAGAAAAATTCGATCGAGAAAAACTTCGCAAAACTTTAGACTCTGCTGGTCTTTATGCTGCTGGTGACGAAAGGTTGTCCGGATCAGACGCTCTTGCTAATACAGATGCGATGGATAAAAGGATGGCAGCGCTGATGGGTGACGACGATGACACTAAAGTTGCTAAGAAGAAGTCTGCTCCACTTCAAGAGGATGAACTAAAAGAGGGTCACTGCACTGGTAAAAGAGATGACGATGGAAAATGCAAAGGTTGTCCAAAGTGTGAACCTGCGGCGGAAAGCGAAGTAAAAGAAGAAGCCGAGAAGCCAGATTATATTGATATTGATGGTGACGGAGATAAAGAAGAATCTATGAAGAAGGCTGCAAAAGATAAGAAAAATGAATCAAAAATCTACACACCAGAAAAAGAAAAAATGCTTTATGAGTCAAGATTTAATAATAGAAATGAGCAAATCTTTGATAAACTAAAGAAACTGTGGACTAAATAAGGAGCACATATTGTGTCTAAAAATCTTCTTCTAGAGGGTGCAGTTGCAGGTCATATGAACCATATCTATGATAATGGGGAGATGACTTTCGGCGAACTCAAGCAACTACTTCAGGCTGCCGTTGATGGAAAACTCCGTGGTACCGAAAAAACTGATGGTCAAAATGTTTATCTCTCCTTTGACGTTAAGACCCAGAAGGCGCGCGCCATACGGAATAAAACTCAAATTTTAGCTGGTGGTTTGACTGTGGAAGAGTTCGATGAGTTTTTCTCAGGGCACGCAAACCAAGCATTAAGATTTAGTTTTGTCGAAGCTTTGCAAGCATTTGAAGATGTTATCAAAACTATAGACAGAGACACTCAGTTTAAGATATTTGGAACCAAAAAAGATAACATATATTTTAATACTGAAGTCATGAATCCTGGCACAATCGGCTTGGAAGAAGATGATCCACGTGGGAAAGGAACGACCAATGTCATACCGTATGATAAAAAGACTCTCTTGATTCATGCGGTTGGTCACGATAAGTTTCACCCTAAAACAGGAAGATCCTTAACCAAAGGTGAAGGAGGAGTCGACCTAACTTCAAACTATCAAACACTTGAGAGCGCGCTCATGGGAAAATCATCTGATGATCCCTCTGTTTTTTCTGTTGAGACCCACCCAGAGAGACGTCTGGAACCTGCTGGGCAAAGCCGTGCTGGAAAAATATTAAAGCCAACAATTAAGGCTATTGATGATATGGTTAAAGATTTTGGATTAAATGATTCTGCAACAATTCAAGATATGGTGATGGTTCAGTTAACCCCCCTAATAGATCAATTTGGGCTAACAGAAGATAGAAATCAAGATTTTATTTTGCGACTGATGGGGCTTTGCAGGAGCTTAAAAGATCCATCCGTTTTAATGCCGTGCGGAACAAAAGACCCAACAACAAACCAATCGCTTCATCATCCTCCAATAAAGATGAGAAAATTAACAGCGGGTGTACCTCCAGATTTGGCTGCCGAAATCAAAGAGTTTGATGACTCTTTTAAATACCAAAAGTATACCTCTGCTTTAAGTGATTCTCTGTATGATTTTACTAATGCAATATTACAAGATTTTCACTCTTCTTTTATAGCAGATAACAAAGGAACGATAAAAAAATTACAAGACGAAATAAAAGCTTCAATAAAGAAAATTAAAAACTCTTCTAATGATGCTGCTAAACAAGATCTCGAAAAACAATTAAAAAAATTAAAAGATATAAAGAATATAAACACTCCCTCAGAGGGGTTTGTTTTTGATTTTAATGGTGCCACTTATAAGTTTACAGGGTGGTTCGCTCCTAGCAATCAAATTTTGGGCACAGAGCGATATAATCGCTTTGGTCCTATTGATGCTATTGGTGATGAGTTGGATGGCGCTGAGGGCGCCACAGAGGCTCTCAGAATTGCAATATTCCCTGGATCCTTTAAACCGCCGCATTTGGGTCACCTTCAAGCACTGAATGCGTTGGCTGCAGAGGCAGATGTTGCATATGTCTTTGTTTCCGACCCTCAGCTATCCGGAAGGGCTTTAAAGACTGGCGCAAAAATAACAGCTGAACAAGCAATTGCTTGTTGGGATGTCTTTCTTCAAAGTTCGCCTGTTCGAAATAAAATTAAAGTCATGGTTGGACCAAAAGGTGTGGCATCCCCAGTAAAGACTACAATAGACTTCATTCAGAACCCGGCAGATCCAAACAACGTATATATTGCACCTCCAAATGCTACAGTACTGTTGGGGGTTGGTAAAAAAGGGGGAGATGAATCGCGCTATGAAGATAAGATGATTGCTACAGCTAAAGAAAAGAGACCAGATTTAAAAATAAAAGCTTTTCCTGTGGGACCATTTGAGCATTCTAAAGAATATATGAAACTATTGTCTGAAAATCCTGCTATAGGTCAAATGTTAAACAAAGGTAAAGGTAGACTTTCACCAGAAGAACTTTCAGATGAAGAGAGGTTAGAAGGCAAGGTAGCAGACAAACATCTTTTTCACGCCTCAGATATGAGAGATTTTATTGATATGTCAATGGAAGATCCAATTGCTTTAAGGTTTCTTGAAGATTTTGTCCCTAGAAAGCAAGACGTTTTATCAATATTAAACATACTGGGTGTTTCGCCAGCCAATATTGAAGACATTGAACCAGAAGAGGACCAAGTAAAAGAACCAGAAATAGATAGAGAAGACCTACAAGAGATGATCAGAGATACTCTAAAGAAAATATTACAAGAAGATTTTAAATCTCAAACTGCACCCAGGGCGCGCCCAGACAGTGGTAAATTTCAAACAAGCATGAGAAAAAGGCTTTCAAAGGCTCACAAAACCTATTTAGATATGGGTCGTCATGACCTGACAAAACACGGCGGTGGGTTTCATCTTGACAGACCAAAAGATATTTCTAATGCTTTTCTAGCGGAAGAAGAAGTCGAAGAAGCGTCGTCGATGGCTGGTGGTAATATTGCCGGTGCACCAGGAATCAGACCTGTTCACAAAAGAGAGGATGAAGAATTGAAAGAACAAGAAGCTAAACTTAGAAAAACTATGAAAATTGCCATAAAAGAATTTTTTAATAAAAAGAAGCAGGATGCAAGTGATCTCATTGAGTATGTCATACAAGAGCACGAACTAAGATTAGCACTTCGAAAACTTATTGTTGAAGCCGCAAGTGAGGACCCAACAGTTGATGTACATGACAATACCGGCATTAATACATTGAAAGACTTAATGAAAAATTCTAATGTTCTCTCTACTCTTAGAAATGTGTATAAAACGCTTACAACTCATGAAGAGCAAAAATTATCCTTTCGGGCTCATATAATTCGATGGGTTCAAGATACATTAGCTCCTGTAAAGCTTAACGATAGGGCGATTGATGAGCAGCGGGGTGTTGATATTGATATTCAGGGTGTAGGAATAGATTCCACCCCGGGAGATGAAGATAAATTCATTGACGCTGAAGATGGGTCCGAAAAAGAAATGTCTCCCGATCCAGCTGAGGAAGATGAGAAGATGAAGCCCATCTCCGGAGCCGACACTACCGGGAGGAACAAAGCTGAGAGGGTTTATCCGACAATTGAAAAGTCCATAGTTGACTATTATGGAGAACTAGACAACCCAGAAGATCAAGAGATGTTTTACGATTATTTGATAGCTAATCTTAAACTTTATTTTGATAAGTGGGACAATGAAATGTCAAAAACCCCACCAGAGGAGCCTACAAATAGCGAATATGAACAAGCAAAAGTTGGCGCGCCAGAAGAGGCTGTTTAACAAAGTTCTTGATTTATGATTCTTAATATGCTATTTTAGTTGAGGTGGTTGGGTTTGGCAGTTAAAGAACAGTATGTTATTTAATGATTCATTAAGAAAAAAAAAGTATAAATCAAAAAATGAAAATTTTGATTATAAAAAGAAACTTATTAAAGAAAAAAAAGTAAATCAAGATTTTTTAAATAGATTAAAATTATTAACTATTGAGGAGATACTATATCTAAAAATAGATAGTATTTCTGATTCAATGAGAGGTAAGCTTCTAGGAATTCCTATTTATAAGTTTCTTCCTGAGATTTGCAAAGAAGCTTTTGTGTTCTACGCCTTTTCTAAAGCAAAAAATAAAAAAGACGCATGCGTAATGTTGGGTATAAACCAATCAAATCTAAATAGTCTTCTAAAAAAGTATAATTTTGACACATATGTAGAGTGAGTTTTCATGAAAACTGGACCATAGTCGACTATTTATGTTACTGGGGGACTAAAAACATGAAAAATATATTTGATCAATGGAGAAATCTCTTAAGAGAAGAAAAAGAAAAAGTAGATCAAGAAGCGCTAAGAAAAGTTTTAAAAGATGAAGGTGGCGCCTCCGGAATAGAACCTTTTTTAAAGGCTGTTGATGCCAGTGAAGAGTCCATTAAAGATGCTCTTAAGGCAATGGATGATGTAGGTCAGCATGAAGATGGTGATTATATTTTAGCAGACGACAAAGAAATTATTGTAAAGATAATAAAAGAAGAGATTAAATTTGTACTAGAAAAAAGAAAAAAGAAAAAAAAGTCTTCTGGTAAAAAAGATGCTTGTTATCACAAGGTAAGGAGCCGCTACAAGGTCTGGCCATCTGCATATGCATCTGGGGCTTTAGTTAGGTGTCGTAAAGTGGGTGCTAAGAATTGGGGCAACAAGAAAAAATGAATATCAGATTGAAAATACAGAGATCAATCAGAAAAGCAAAAGAAGACGCTAGCAATATGAAGTGTCCCCCTGCGACAAAAGACCTTGCACTAAATACAAAAAATAGAGATTCAACAATTAAAAAATACAATTATGGACCTCTTAATGTCGACGAACCTGGAGATTACTGGAAAAAGATAGCAGAATACTGGAAAACTTCAGAACAAGCTGCAAAAAAATCGAATTGTGGAAATTGTGTCGCATTTGATATATCTCCTAGAATTAAAGAGTGTCTACCAGGAGATACGTTTGACGATGATGGTGAGCTTGGCTATTGCTGGATGCACCATTTCAAATGCCACTCAGCAAGAGCTTGTCATACTTGGGCAAAAGGTGGTCCAATAAATAAGGATACTGAGTCTTTAACATGGCAGGAAAAAAACAAAAATGAATAAAAAAGACTTGATAAGCTTGATAGAGGAGGAGATAGATTTTGTTCTTAAAGAAAAAAAGAAACGAAAAAAAGCAGGAACAGAATCAAGCAAAGAATCCTCTCTAAGAGATTGGTTTGGCAGAAAAGGAGCCAAAGGAAAGAAGAAGGGCTGGGTTGATTGTAACGCTCCTGATGGGAAAGGTGGGTATAAATCTTGTGGTCGCTCCAAAGGAGAAAAAAGGTCAAAATACCCTGCATGCAGACCCACTCCTGGAGCATGCAAAGAAAAAGGAAGAGGTAAAAGCTGGGGCAAAAAAGGTAAAAAGTCTTAGTATACTAAATCTTACAATAAAGACAGGTGATAAAGGAATAAAACTATGAAAATTTTAATGGAAAACTGGAGAAAATCTATAAAAGAACAGTTCAACATAGGGCAACAAATCGGCTCAGAATTAGCCGGCGGCAGCCAAATGGATAAAATACAAAAGCATTACAAAGAATATCTTACAAATATTAAAAGACACATTAATTTTTCAGATAACGCGCTGAATATCATTGAAGATTTAGTCGATAATATATCAGGTCAACCACCTGGAAACACACAAATGAAAATGCCTAGAGGGATGAAAAGCGTGTCTGAAGTTTATGATTATTTTGGAAAAAGAATAGAGAAGCTAGATAGGATCAAATCTAAACTTCGTGAATTACAAAACAAATAACAAAAGGAGAAACATATCATGAAAAAGTTCTTACATAAATTAGTTACACTATTTGACCCAAAGCATTGTTGCTGTTGTTGTGATTGTTGCTCCTGCAAAGCAGGTTGCTGCTAAGGAAAAAAAAGATGAAACTTATAATGAAAAACTGGAGAAAGCTTTTGAAAGAAGCAGCAGATAAAGATAATCTGTATACGCACGATGACCCCGCATTATTCGGGCTTCCTCCAGATGAACAGTATAAGATGGTTTACGGAAAATCACGGTCAGAGGAGCCCAATAAAGCAGAGGAACCTAATGATACAGATGGTGACGGCTTTACTGACGCTAAGCTAGACGAAAAGGGCTTTGATGTGTTGTCTAAATTAGCTAAAGCACTTTCAGGTCAACGCGTTCCATTTGAGGCTGAAGATGGTGAAACATTCTTGGCTGCGATGGAGACTCTCGGTATTAGCCGCAAAGCGCTTCTGAAATAAATCTAGCGCTCTGTACAATTTTCGGCAGGGTAAGATAACGATCCATACAAAAGGATAAAAAATGAGAACAGGAATAAGGGGCGCCCAAATAAGAGACGACACCGTCACAGGTGATGAGATTGATGAAAGTACATTAGTGTTGAGGCACTTTTTCAATGCAAAATACACTAACACCGGCGGAAGTAGCAAAGTGTTTGTTAGACCCGTCGATACCGGATCAACCACATCACCGGGCGTTAATAACAAATTTATTGTGCCATCAAATGGAATATTAAAATATGTGTTGATTAGGTCTGACGCAACACCTGGAAGCACTGAAATAGGGTTTCATAAGTCCTCCGATGGTACAGAACAGTTAAATTCAACAGCAACAGAAACTCAGACCATAGATCTATCTACAGCGAATACAGTGGTTAAGGCGACATTTTCAAATTCTGCCACATTTAGTGCTCATGATGTAATTGGAATATCTGTTAATCCGACAAATAACCATGGTAGAGTAAATGTAACAGTTGTTTTTGAGTTAGAACCTTTTTAAAATATGGGGGTGACCAGGTTTCGACAGGGTAAGGATAATAATACGTGCAAGGCTGTGTGAGTGAGGTCACAGTAAAAACACTCAAA
>MDSZ01044326.1_pt1 | contig 24216 bp, 21 predicted proteins | sample 811201 | NCBI WGS metagenome assembly MDSZ01 (sample SAMN05326647, study PRJNA326480) | marine metagenome | isolation source: seawater | place: Indian Ocean: North | collected 2010
ATAACATTACAACAATGAACAACCCATTCAACACCACATAAATCAATATTTAATATTGGAAATCCTTTTTCGTCTTCTCCTACTTCCATTTCTTGAATTTCGTGTTCTACAAAAATAGTTTTTAATTCATCCTTTTTAGGAAATCCTTCTACTTGTTCATTTGCTATAGCACGCATCAAGGTAGTTTTACCACAATTATTAGGACCTAATAAACCATAAAATCTATTTTGTTTTAAATGCAAATGAGTATTATTAAGTAATGTTAAAGCACCATATGCTAATGAAAATTCTCCTTTGTAAAGATCTTTACCTTCTTCTGTATCTTCAAAAACATCTTCTTTTACAACAAATGATTCCATAGCATATTCTAAAATTTCGTCTGCTATTTCTGTTTTTACATTACTAGCATAATGACTTAATACTTTTTTCCATTCTTCTTTATCAAAAGAATTACTATTACACATATTTGTAAATAATATTGATAAATACTCTATATTTACGTTTAACACATCGTTACATTTTTCATTTAATATATCGTAAAAATCTTTATAGGTTTTATTAAAATTCGTATTTTCATCTACAGAACATGCACTTTTTAGTGTATTTAAAGCACGACTTGCAACTTTTCTAGCTTCTGGATCACTCGTTGTTTCAATACAATATTCCATTTTCAATTTTAGTGTTGAATAAAATGGTAAAATTTCTTTTGGATGCTCTATCAATTTACACATATTATCAACAATCACACATGTTAAACGTTTTGTTACAGTCTTTTTATCAACTAAGCCTCTTAATAAAATAGGTGTAGTAATAGATAATGCTGGCGATTCAACATTCTGAACAAAAACGCAACTTGCCAACGCTTCCACACAATCATAAATTGTAGCAGGATCTTTTAATCCTTTTAACACTACTGGTATAAAACTGATTAAATCATTATTTCCACTACAATTTAATATTAATTCTAATACTTCAGATGCATTATTCTTTACATCTTTATTTATATCATTTACATCAAATGAAATCATAGGTATCAAAGTAGGCATACATATTTTTATTTGAGATGGATTTTTTTCAATTAATGTTTTATATGCCAAGTAAGCGTATTCTTTTTGAAATCTCTCAGAATTGTTCATAATATTAGATAAAATATCAGAAATATAAGGTGTTGCCCAAGGATTTACTAATTTTATAATTTCATTAACTACTTTTTCACTATAAGCAAAATATTTTTTTAAATTTTTTGATTTATATACATTAAAAATTGGTTCAATAATTTTTACTAATTGTATTTCATGCATAGATGATAATACTTCAGTCATATTATCATTATTACATAATACTTCTAATGAATTACATAAACTTTCAACATTCAAGGAATTCTTGGCATCAGTTAGCTCGCTCAAAAATTCCATTATAGATAATATAATATTTTCTTTTTAAATTATAAATTTAATTCATCTATTGTAAAAGAATATCTATTTATTCGAATAAAGCAGCATGAAAAGAAATAGAAATCAATATTAAAATATATAAAAATTGTATATATATACATATAATGTCTGAACATGATGAAACATATCCATGGTATTTAAATATGCCGTTACCTAGTATATTTTTACCAAAAAGTAAAAATAAAAAGAATTCAGAAACTAATAAAATAGATTCCAATAAAATAGATTCCAATAAAAAAGAAAATAAAACATCTAGTGAAAAATAAATAAGTAATTAGTAATTTTAATTAATAAAAATTCTATATTTTTATTAATGACAGTACCAAAATTGATTTTTTTGGTTCCATACCGTGATAGAGAAATGCAACAACAATTTTTTGATAGACATATGAAAACATATATTTTAGAAGATTTAAACTCTGATTCTTATAAAATTTATTATATTCATCAAAATGATAAAAGAGCTTTTAACAGAGGAGCAATCAAGAATATAGGCTTTAACATAATGAAACAAAAATATAAAGAAGATTATAAAAATATTACATTTGTTTTTAATGATGTAGACACAGCACCTCTTTGTCCAAATATTTTTCATTATCACACTCAACCCAATATAATAAAACATTTTTATGGATATAAACATGCACTAGGTGGTATATTTTCAATCAAAGGATCTGATTTTGAAAAAACAAACGGATTTCCAAATTATTGGTCTTGGGGATATGAAGATTCAGTATTACAAAAAAGAGCAGAATTAAAAAATATAAACATAGATCGAAGAGAATTTTTACCAATATTGCATAAAAATGTATTATTTATGCATGATGATATTCATCGCGCTGTAAATAGAAAAGAATTTGATCGATTTACTAATAATATTAACGATGGTTTATTAGATATAAACGATTTAGAATATACAATAGATGAAAGTAGTGGTTTTGTAAATGTTACTAATTTTACAACACCATATAAACATGAAACAAAATTTGATAAACAATTGGATTTAAGAAAAGGTGGAATACCTTATCAGTCAAATAATATGAGTATGAAATTTATTTAAGTGAACTACATTCAAATAGTTTATAGGTAATTCCAATTTCATTATTGCTTTCCCAGATTCCCGATATTTTTAATAAATATTTAATATTTGTATTTGACAACGGCATGTTTGTTTCTCTATACACTTTCATAAACCCACTTTCTAATTGTTTTTTTAAAATTAAACTTTTTTTATATTCTCTGCATTTATTGCTACTATAATAATCCAATATTTTTTGCTCCAATTTAATTAGATCATTTAGTGGTGCAATATTACTAATATGTTGAAATTGAAATTTAATTGCTTTTTTATTTTCAAATTGTTCGATAATAAAATTATGAATAGGAAATACTATATAAATTCCGTTCATCGTAAAAGATTCATTTATATAATTTATTTTTGTGAATTTACCAGTATTCATAATTATATTTGTTTTAGATTCTAATAAATATAGATTTTGACTAGATATTTGGTAACTATTTACAGCAATATTCATAATATAGTTATAATGATCTTTTTATTACTTTTAAAGAAATATAAACAAATGTACTAATATTATTTAATGTTATATCGTTTTCTGTTAGCTAATTTTTTATTGATTGTTCGACCACGAGTGCAATTTATAGATCAAGAAATAATTGATTTTAGTAATTTAGTAGGTTTGGCTGGAATGACTGCCTTATTATTACCTAATTTAAAGTTTAGACAAAATAAATCTTGTAATAATGATAATGATTGTTTTGGTTTTAAAAGATGTTGTCAAGTATATTTTGAAAAATTTTGTTGTGATCCAGATAATTATATTAAAATTGAACCAAAATTTGCTTACAATTCACAACAAATACAAAATAAGGAATAATTTATATTTTTAATATATATATAAATTATAATGCCTGCAAGACTAAATTTAAATCAAATTCCATTAGTATCTTGGAAAGGACTTAGCATTCAAGAGGTTAATTCAAAAATAATACAAAATGAGTCTACTCTAGATGGTAAAGATAATTTGTTTCGAGCAACTCCCTTAAAAATTCCAAGAAGGGAAATCGCAACAAGAAATAATAGCAATAGCTGTAATACAAAAACAGCTATTAGTATTGATGTTATTAATAGACCTGGTGGAGTAGTTTCCAATACATCTTTCTCTGACCCATCTAATAATATTTTATTAATAAATAATCTTGAATTGGACAATAACAAATGTCAATTTCCAGGAACATGTAATCCTGTTGTGTCAACTGCAGATAATGCACGAAGACGTGTTAGAAGTAGTGGAATGGTAAGACAAAAGTATCATCCTACAACAAACAATCAAACATATCATGCAAATACAAAGCAATATTTGCATAGTAGAAATATGACATTTAAGCAAAATCAATACGTGTTTTCCAATCCAGATAATACTTGTTTCAAAACTCATTATAACCCAAGTAATTCTCAATTTGGAGTACAAGGTGCTGTAACTTCTAGTGATTTAGTTACTAGAAAGAGATATAATACTATAACTGATGCTGCATCTAGTTATCAAACACCTTTAGGAAATCATGTTGCTAATGCTTTATCATATGGAAGTTCAAATAGTGGCTATACAATTAAAGATAAGATTGGATATCCATTAAAAAGAACACCAACACATTCAAAATATTCTGATCAAATGAAAAAATGCTTTGTTACGAGATTAGCAAATGCAATTTAACTTATTCTTTCGTGTATTGATTTATTAAAAATATATTATTGTCTAATGGTAATAATGTGTTATATGGAATATTATGTTTTTGACACCAGTTTACACTTTTCTCAACATGATTTTGTAATAATTGATTAATCTTCTCTTGTTTACTTTTGTTTTGCATTAATGATAATGTATAATGAATATTTTCTATTTGCTGTTGTCCAAAGATTGCATTATATTCTTCTAATTTAGATAAATAGAAATTAGGTATTGGCATATTTAAAAATCGTTGCCCATAAAACGACTGATTATTAACCATTTTTTCAAATGCATTTTTAATTTGTTTTACAAAGTATTTATTAGATGAAAAAAGAAACCCTTTACAAACAATATACTTTTCTGAATTTGCATATCGACTTGTGTTTGGTTTCATTATGTAAACTTTATCATAGAAACTTGACAAAATAAATAACAAGTCGATAGTATGTTGCATAAAACTATCAAAGACTTTCAAAACAAATGATCCGCCTTGTTTTTGTAAACAAACAGCGTAACAAATCTGAGCAAATAATAGCTTTGTTATAGAAATCTCTTGTTTATTAAAATCTATAGAAAAATCAAAACCACCATCACCAGTAATAACATCCATAGTATTTTTATATTTTGTAATAACAGAATTAAAATTTTCTATACTTAAAATATTTCCAGTTTTATCTTTTCCGTATTCCAAATAAACATTTGAATTTTCTCTCAAGAAATTGTCTGCTCTTTTCCATGAAGGAACATTTTGCTCATTTTTTTCGTCAATTAATGTCATACCAACATATTTATCAAAACTATTGTTTCGTTCTTTTACAAATGCTTCTATAAAACCACCAGGTCCTTCTGCAAGATGAAAAAAGTTCATAGGTTTTTCTGTTTTTCCAATATCAAAAGTATGGATAATTTCTATCATTTTATAAAAAGATCTTGATAATGGCAACAACTTTGAAACACTCTTTTTTTTAGATGATATAGAACTATGTATATATTCATAAGGGTTTGTATATTTCTTATATATGTCCCAGTCTCGCTCGTTCAATTCTATTTTTTGTTTTATTTCATATAAATAATAAGATAGAGAATTAGAAATTGTACACTCCGGTATACGATCATTAAAAAAATAGTCTATATAATTGAAAGTATGAATGGAAACTCTAGGAAGTAAATAATAAGACATTCGATAAATAATTACATAAATAATGTTTAAATCATTTATGTAAACACCTATTTCAAAGTAATTTTCTTATTTGTTAAACGAGGAATATTTTTTGTTGTTTTTAAATTTTCTTCTTCTTGTTGTTTAGCTCTAGCAATCTGAACATCAGGTGGTGTTCCTTCGGGTGTTCCTGGAAATTCTACTTCACTTTCTTGTAATTCTAGAACAGCATTTATTTTCTTTACATCTACATTTCGTATTTTCTTAAATATGTAATATCTATTCAAAAAGGAAATCTGCTTCTCTTCCGGAGACATTCTCATAGAAGATTTAATATTTGCCTTTAATTTAGGATTTTGTTTTAATTCATTTTCCATTTGATTATAGAGTGTTTCAAATAGTCCAGAACCATCTGGTAATTCCATGGATTTTGCTTCTTCGGTTGGTAAAATAACAAAACCATAATTTTCCATGATGCGTACTAAGAAATCAAATTGGACCAAATATTCTTTGAACGTTTTGTTAATACTTTCTTGATATACATCAATATCGTATCCTAGACTTAATTCATTATCAGGTAAGCTTGATTCATCATAACATTTTGTAATCTCAAATATTTTTTTTCCATTTTTCATAATAATATGAGATTCTCCTGATTTTTTATTTTTTAATAAATTAAATACTTTATTACCGTCATAACCTGTAGCAATAAAATACCCTCCTACTTTTGTACATTCTGAAATATTTCTTAAAAATTCATGTAATGTTTTTCCATCTTTAAAGAAATAATGAATAGAGAATTGGCATGAACTTATTTGAAATCCATTTTCTGCAACTCCATATTGTTTATAAACACCTTTACCTAATAGCAATTCATCTTTTGGTCCCTTTCCAAACACACAATTTGCTATTTGTTTTTCTTTATCACTATGAAAACAGGATCCATCTCTAATATTTTGACCACTATCTCCACTTACAAATAAAGCAGAGGGCATCTTGTAATATTTCTTTCTCATATTTAAATATCTAGCACAAGCTCCATCTACACGGTTATAAATATTATCTTTTGAAATATCAACACCAAAAACAAATTTTAGCTTTGATTTAATCCATTTTGACAAGTCACCTGCTTTTCCCACACTATAGTCAATCAAAATATCATTTTGAGAAGATACTTGTTGAATAAGTTTCGATTTTACATATAAATTATGAAAATCTCGCAAAGAGCGCGTATTTGTTTCATTATCATTATTTCGATTATAATAGACTTCTTCATCATTATTTGTGGGAATATTTGCTCCAGTTTTAATCATATCGAGTGTTACAGGATTATGGATTGAATACCAATTGCTATTTGCTGTTTTAAATGAATTTCCAAAGTTTCTACCCGTATTTCGCAAATCACTTGTTTTATCATATCTTACTCTAATAGGAACCCAATTCCAGCCTTTTTTATTATTTTTATCATATCTGAATTCTACAATTGTATTTTCTTCAAAATATTCACCATTTTCTGTAGTCATAAAAAGTTGTTGTCCATTATCTTTTAAATAAATATTACACAAATGAGCACTTTCATCAGAAGGATCTGTTGGATAAAATGGAACTGGTTTGTATTGTTCTTGATCTTCAATATTATCTGGAGATGGTAATTCATCATTATATAAATTTTGACTAGGATTTATGTAACCATCTTTTCTAGGATCGAAACCACAACGTAATATTAATGTTTTATATTGTATAACACTTTTAACAGCTTGATTATTTTCACCATCTTGATAAATATAATGAATATCATCTTTTCCACTTTTATCTTTTTTGGTTGTTACTAGAAAGTCAATTGTATTAAATTCAGCTGGTTTCCATTTTAAAGAATGAGACCATGTTAGTTTATATTTCACATCTACTTTTTCATCTTCTTTAGAAGCTCCTACACTTAATTTTGAAGGAGTAAATATTAGCCCATCTGTTTCATATTCATATACATCATCATCAATATCTGATAAAATTTTTGAACATCCAGAAAAGATAGAACTTGAAGAACTATAAAATGTCTTCATTTTTACTCGAAATTCTGTTGGCGTTTTTTGTTTTGGTTCTACTTCTGTTTTTTGTTTATAATCTAAAATTGAATGTGGTTTAATTACATCTACAAATTGACGTAAAATAGACATTCTATAAAAGTTGCTATTTTTGTCTTCAATCTCTTCTTCTTCTGTTATATCCAAATAAAAGGGAAAATTCATAAAATTTTTATTATTTACATAATATACATCAAATGCAGCATATAATTGTATTGGCTTACCATTTTTATTGTTAGTAATGTATTCACCATCCAATAAACTATTGAAAATACTTTTTTCTTTTGTAAAAGTACCTGTAAACAAAACATTCATATTTGTATCAATCAAAAATATTTTACCGTTTTGATCAATAAACATTAAATATCTTTCTCCATCAGCTTTGTCAGTAACTGTATAATCATTACGAATATTTGAAACGATTGAATTCTCGGTGTCTGTACTAATATTTTCTAATTGCAAAGTTAATGATGATGGACCAATAAAATGTTTTGTATTTGCTTTACTAATATTATGTTCTTCTCCATGAATTAAAGTTAAATACTCTTGTAAAATATTATTAGTTTCAGCGTAAGAAATAGGAAATTTTGTTTTTTGTATTCCACTTAATACAATACGAATACATTTCTTAATGGATGTCATAAGTGATTCTGCATTTTGATATTCTGAACCTAAACCAACACGAGAATTATCAATTTCAAGTTCAATTTCATAACTTTCAGGATTTTGAAATACATTTGCTTCTTGAATCGTATATTTGGGTACATAAATTTTATTAGATTTTTTAGATGTCTTAATAACTGATAAATCTACAAACACAGGATATACATCGTGATAAAAACGAACTCTGTTTAAGCAACGGAATGTTTTTAATGAATCCTCCCAAGATGAAATAATAGTACGAGCTATAGAGGTATGTACGTGAAAATCCTGCTCCATTTGATAAGAAACACGAAAATTAAAATCTTCTATGTCAACTTTTTCAATAGGATTGTTATCTTTATCTTGTGCAGGAACTTTCTGTGTAAATTTCAACTTTTGAAATGTAGTAGACGGTATATCCAATACTTTTTGAATACTATTTGTTTTACAGTATTCTTGTATCAAATCCGATCCCATAATTTCAGCTCTTATATTAGACATTTTTGTTCTTCCTGATTTTTTATCAGTAAATTGATTTTGTATTCTTAATATTTGCAGTCCTTCTTCATTTTGTGTTTTAAATCCACAACTATATAAATATTTAACAACATTTGTGTAATCAATTTTAGAAAGTGGTTTTGAAATTTTATTGTTTGTACCAAAACGTATTTCTAGTTCGCTAACTTTATTATTTTGTTTTAAAATAGGATTACTTTCTAAATAAGACTTTACAACTTGTAAGAACGCTGCATTATTATTTTTGGTTTTTTGTAGATCTTCCTTTTGCATATAGATAATATATAGTAAATTTATATATTATTTTGAACTATCAATTTTTTTAATACCACGATAATAAATTTGAAATAACATCGTATAATTCTTGTTTTTTAAGTAATACATAATCGGTAAGATTCAACTTTTCAGCAATATCGTATAGATCAGCAACTTTATAACTTGAAATAGCCCGGATTGGTTTCATGTAACTTTCTAAACCATAATACTTTTCTTTGATATGAATCAACTCTTCGTCAGATAACTTTTCCAACTTTACACTATACTTGTTATTGTGAATCTTTTTAATCAAAAAAGTAGGACAAGTAGAATCGTATACAAACGGCAAATAACATTTTTTCTCGTTATGCAGAATAAAAATGTTAATTTCAGCCATCGAAATAAGAGCTAACAACGAATAAAAAGAAGTATTATTCAGATTTGTATTCAATTCGCTCATAATTTCTTGTATAAGTACTTTTGTAATCTTATAATTCGTTTTCCTTATATTTGTATCATTATTAAGACTATTACAAGCGCGTTGTTTTATTTCCATTTCTTTAACACCATAATTCCTATCAATCAAATTATATTCTTTATATCCATACGCAGATATATAAAAGCACCAAAATAAAGTATCTTGTTGTTTAGGAGTTATATATTCTACAACATTTGTTTTTGCAATTGGTTTTATAGTTGGAATGACTTTTTGTTGAACCTCTTCAATTATCTGTTTATCTGGTGTATACATATATTTTGAAAAATCATTTATATCAAAACTAATATTATGGTCTGATGGGAAAAATAAGTGATTATATATGACTTCCATAGGCAGTACTACTTGTAAATGTTATATTCTCTTTATCTTCTTTTACATTAAAATAAGTGTTTCGAAACTCTTGTTTCTGACTCTCAGTTTTATTTAAATTCGTTTCTTGTTCTTTAATGTATTCAATATATTTTTCCATTTCTTCAATAATTGATTTTTCTAATGTGCTCATATTAATAAAAATACCACTTTTATTTTCGTTAATTTTTGTATCATTTTTAATAAGTATTTTTAAAATTTCTACTTGATGATGTTTGTCTAATTTTTCAACAGTTTTTTTTAAACCTTCTAAATATGAAATATCCATAATATTTATTTTTACTTTTATGTTTATATCATTTTTAAATATAGACATATGGAATTTTTTACAGAAAACGATATTATATTTAAAAAAAAATATATATTAGATAAATTACAAGTTGATTATTCGGATATGTATGTTATAAAATCAATAGAAAAAAAGAAAACGAGCTTTGGTGTCAGTTATTTAGCAACTATAAATAATATTAATAAGAGAAATAGTGAAGAAATATTTGAAATTTGTTTTGTTGATTATAATAATAAAAATAAAAAACATATTTACGCTGAAATTGTACCTCCATCATGTGTTTGTTGTTAATCATTTACAATAATAGCTGGTTTGAGTTTTTTATCTTCATTTTCGTTATACACTTCCACAAGTTTAGCGATGACAGAAATATATGGATCGTTTAATTCAAATCTTGTTCCAATAGTACTTACTTTAATCGTAGCATTATCTTTAATATTGGAAAAGAATTTATCACTAATATGATGATCTCTAGCTACAAAAATAGTAAGAGGAATATTTCCTTCATTATCAATAACTTCTGCGTGGATTCCTGCCTTTGTTATTGTTTTTACCTTACAATCAATAAGCATACCTTCAACAGGTTGACATATTAAACATTCAAATACAACTTGAAATTCAATCATTTCTCCATTAACATTTCCAGAAGAATAACTAACAATTTTGCTAGAGCTTGGTTTAATATATCCTTCTGCTATACATTTACCCTCTATCTTATAGGATAATGCCTTTTCTAAATTTTGTTTTAACATAGAGCCAACATGTTGTATATGCAATCCAACCTTTAACGTTAAAATAGAAGGCATATACACTCCAAATACTTTATTCTTTTCTGTGTTCATTTCTATAACAATACAAAATATATTTTTATATTCTTAAAAATAAAAATATACTATTTCAATTTTTTAGATTTCCTTCAATTTATTTAAAATACTTTCTTCCATATTAAAAAACCATTTTTTACCTGTTTTTTTATCATCATAAAATCGCATTAATATTTCTGTCATAACACATAAACCAGATTTATAGATATCACTAATATCATTATTTGTATAATGTTTCTTATAATCCGAGTTCTCATAATAAGGATATTGTTCTACAATTTCATTCAATTTCTTAACTATTTCTGTTTTTCCAAGAGTATTACATTGTGCTCCTTTATTATTTTTGGTTTCTGAATTTTTATTTTTAAGCTTAAATACAGGTATTTTATCTTTTTTATGAAAAAGATCCAAGAAACCTATTATATTATTAATTTTTGATTTTTCAAATATATATTGTTCACTAATTTCGCTCTGAAATTCTCTTGTTTCTGAAGGTTTTGCAACTTCTAAAGAATTAGTATTTAAATTTTGAATATAAAGTGTAACGGCATTATCTATAAAAATAACAACTGATTTTTGAATATTATTATCCAATATCTTATTTGTAAAATATGCATTCATAATATTTACTACTGAATCATTCGTTTCTTTATAAGTATTACTCATAAAGTAAGAATACAAAAATAGCTTCTTTTCAGGTGTTAAACTATCTAAAAAGTGATGTATAGCATATTTTTCAAGAGCTTGTTCGCTAATATAATGATTGTTTTTTAGAATAAAATAGGTTCTTCCCAATAAAATATACCAATTATTTTCACCTGTTTTTAAACCTAAACTTTGCAATCCTTTTTCGTCTCTTTCGTTTGTATTCATATGGGTTGTAGTTACTAACTCTTTTTTGATTTTTGCTAGTTCTTTCTTTTCTTTTTCATTTAAATTATGAATTCTAGCTAAATAGTCATTCTTTATTTCCAAATGGTTTTGAATTACTAAGTATTTGTTTTTATGTATATCTATTAAATTTAAATTCTTTTTCATATCTTTCAAAATATTTTGAAAAGTATCTTCAATATTATCTTTTTCTTTTGCACCTTCTAATTTTTCTACTTGTAAATCAGTATTGCTTTGTAAACTTTGTATTGATTTATTTATACTGATTTCTTCATCTGTAACACTTTTCTTAGGAAGTTCTAGTTGTAATTTTTCTCTTTTATAATCGATTGGAACAGAACGTTCAAATATCGAAATTGATTCATCATTAATATCATTTGGTTGAAAAGCATAATATTCATCTGCATTTATTAAATAACCCATACGTCCATGTTTATCAATCAAATAATCTTTTTTATTTTCAATAAATATTGTGAGTGCAAAATGGATATGATCATCAGGATATACCTTATGTATATTAATTAACTTAAATAAATCGTCTTTTTTGTAAAATGATTGCTCTTTAAACAATTGACGAATTCTTTTTACAATAGATGAATAGTGTATTTTTGCAAAATTATTTGAATAATTTATTTTTTTAATATCTTCGTCTTTAATTTCCACATCAGGTTTACATGTATAATTACAATTTTCCATATAATCACAAACACTCGAATAAGGTTTATCACCAATTTGAAATTCTATTTCTTTGTTACTTGCTAGTTTTATTTTAATATCTTTATTTTCAGCCAATTCACTTAACTTTTCAAAAGTAAAATTTGTTTGTTCAATATTTAATAAGCAATCAACACTTGTTTCTTTTATTAATCGACTAACTTTTCCTATTTGTTTTGATTTATTTTCAGCAAATCTATAAACATACATATCAGCAGGTTCAGTTTCAGCATCTTGTCCCTTAGAACCATGTAAGTATATTTCAACATTTCTTTCTTCAAATGGAAGTGCACAGTGGCTTAAATTGCGCACAGCACGACCAATAATTTGTTCTAATCGATTTAAATTATACCAAGGATCTAATATATGTACTTGTCTTATAAATTTGAAATCAAGACCTTCAGCTGCTGCCTTTGTAATTAATATGACTTTTACATTTTTTCCATATTTATTTTCAGGATTCGTTACATATTTCAAATCTTCAAGATTATTTGGAGAATATTTTTTATCTCCTGTTATCATCACATATTTTGCTTGATTAAATTCACTTTGATCTTCTAATTCTTCTTTAGGTTTCATAGTTAATGCATCGATCGGTTGAGCATCTGTTTCTTTAAATAATGGTTTTGTATATGGAGCAGATCCATAACGTGTAAATCCCATTTCTTCTAAGGCTAATGCCATAGGAACTACTCCACCATCAATATAAAAACTATATATGATTATTGGTCCAGTTGAATTCTTTACAATATTACATATTTCATACATTTTTGCACTATAGTTCTCAAGGTTATCTAATGAAAAAATATTACCATACTTTTCTTTTATTTCTGGTTTATAATCATAATTGTAACGTAATTCATTAGGTGAATAAAGAGTATCATATGTCATTATCCTAGATAAACCTGTTTTTCCAACCATAGTACTTGTTATCTTCGTATTGAATTCACTTTCCTCTGTCAAAGAATCAAATTCTTCATTAGGAAATACAATATTTAAACTTTCTAATGGTTCTTTCAACAAAACGTAACCAAACGATTCCATGTTTTCAAATGTAGGAACTTCTTGGATATTACTTCCTAATGTTAATTGTTCATTTTCATTTTTTTTCTCAAATCCTTTAATAATATAATTATAAACTCGTTCTTGGTAAGAACCTATTTGATTAATATAAATGGGAATATTTTCCATAGGATTTTCAATCTCTTTTTTATTTAATTGTGTTTTAAAGTATGATTCTTTATCCAACGTTTTTTCTGAATTAAAATCGTTTGGATATACTCGGAAAGGAAAACTATATGGGTTCTCTCCTCTTACAAAGCTAACATAACCGGTCAATTTTCTAGTTAATAAATCAACACCTGATTCATATACTTTTCCATCTTTTGTACGTTCTTCAACAAAATTACCCTCTTTATCAAATACATCTTCTTCTTTAATCAAACTTCTGTTATCAACTGCATTCAACAAGTTAGTTAGCCAAATAATCTCTTTATAACTATTGTACATAGGTGTTGCGGATAACATTAACAAGCGAATATTATTGGCTCTTTCACAAATATACATAAGAAGATTAGCAGTCTTTTTTGATTCTTTGTTATCTTGCAAGATACGTAAATTATGAACTTCATCAATCAAAATTAAACGATTATTAAAAATTTGCTTTATTTTTTTAAGCTCAATATTTTTTTGTTGTTCATATGTTATTCCTTCTGAAGAAACAGATATTTTACGTTTAATAAAATTACCTAGCTCGCGATATCCCATAAAAATATAATATTGATTAATAAGATTATTTATCTGAGATATTAATTTTTCTCTTGTTAAATTTGCACTTTGAGATGGGTTAATCTCATTTAATAAACTATTTCCTATGCATGTTTCCAAGTTCCATAAACCATTCTCAAATTTTAATTTTCTATCATCAAACAATTGCAATCGAAAATTGTTTTGCACATTAGGTGAAGCAATCACCATAATTCTTTGATTTAAATTAACTTGTTTCATATATGTCCTCATTTCTTCGGCAATTCCAATAGCAGAACAAGTTTTACCTGTTCCTAATCCATGATACAATAATAAAGAATTATAAGGAGTGTCAAAAGACATGAAATTTTTAACAAAAAGTTGATGAGGCATCATTTCAAATTCTTTATTGCAGAAAAATTCAGCTTGATCCTTAATGCTTTTCACTTTTCCATCATATTTAATCTCATTAAACTCTTTATGTTTTGTTATTTTTTCATTAAACTTAGGATCATCTAATAACGGATAAAGAACATTTTCTTTATCTTCGTCGTCCTCTTTTTCTTCGTTTGTTTTGTTATATTCATATTCTAATTTTTCTTTTTCAAATAAATAATCATTATACTCTTTTGTTTCCTTATCTAAAGGTTCTATGCCAATCTGTTCTTGCAATTCTTTTTGTTTATCATTCATTTCAATATCACTTTTTACTATAGTTTCATCTTCTATATCTATTTTTCGATTTTCATCTATTTCTTCAATAGCTTCATCTTCTTTATTATCTATTTCAGCGTTTACTTCTTCATCTAAGTTGACATTTTCTTTAATTTCTTCAGGTGTTTGTTCTATTTTTTCTTCTTCTTCTTCTTGTTTTTCTTCGTTAGAAGCAACTTCTTGTGATTTTTCTTTTACAGCTGGTGATTTTTTCTTGTACTTCAATAATTCATGTTCTAAATAAATAATTTGTATGATTAATTCACTTTTCAAATCACCATATTTTGCAGTAAATTTATTTCTTTTTTTTTCTAATTTACTATAACATTTTTTAATGATTTGTTTTAGATTTGGATCTTTTAATTTTTTTAATTCTGCAATACGTTCTATGTATTGGTTTAAAAATGAAATTAAAGATATGTCGTAAATTTTATTTTTTCGCTCTACAACTTCTAAATTTATATTATTCAATAGTTCCAATTTCAATTTGGGTAAACATTTATTTGTATTATATTCACAACGTTGACCAGAAGGACATCTTTTTCGTTTTCCATCTTTGTCTTTTTCACAAGTATCTTCTTCTATAGTCTGTGCTTGTTGTTTATTTTGTAATAAGTTTGCAGGATTTAAAGGACCTAAAAAAATTTGATCTTTTTTGGCAATTTCTATCGGTGTAAACTTATTTAAATTTTCAATAATATTCTTGTCATTCTTTCTAGTCTTATTTGTTGATTCTTTTTTATTTTTTTTACTTTGATTAGACGACATATATTATATAAGATATATATAATATACATATTAAATTAACAATAAAATAGCCGATTGTTTTGAATGGTATTATGAATCTTTGATAAAATGCGTTTTTTTTCTAAATTGTAGTTTCTTATTAATTTTACACACTCATCATAAGAAAACCATTCCATTTTGCTAACTTCACTTTTTTGGTATTGACTCATATTAATATCTTGTGAGTCTCTACAATATGCCAAATAGTATTTGTGTTTATAAGATTTATAGTTCGATCCTGTAAATATTTCTTCAAACGGAAGAATATTTTGAATATTAAATAAATATTTTGAATCGATTCCTGTTTCTTCTTTAAATTCTCTAATAGCACATTCAAAGTCTTTTTCTTGAAAATTTCTTCTACCCTTTGGAAACCCCCATTCAGCTTCATCCCAACCACTGCTTTGATTACTTTCAATTATTAAATCATTTAAAGTATAAGCTTTTTCACCATTAATGTAAATACCATTTTTTAAAAGAGAAAACTTCTCTTGTGAACTGGTTTCTTCTGTTTTATATTGAGTGTTAACCCTTTCTTTACCCCATACCTTTGTCCATAGAAAATAAAAATCGTTATGCATTAACATTTCCTTTTCTTGTTTTGTCATTTGGTTTAGCATATTCATGATATAGCCTTTATTGTATATTGAATATTTTCCTCTCATAAAATCTATAAATCCTAATGTATCTTTTCTACGTATCATCAAATATTGAATAGTATTATTATAAACTCTGAATGTGACAAACCCTATACTTGTTATAGGCATTTTACACTGACTATATAAATGCCCTATTTTTCCACAATTATTGCAATAAAGTTCACTCATATTATTAGTAAGATTCTAATAAAATAAAGTACCATATCTTTATATATTTATTAAATTATGAATTTTAACCAAGATATTTGGGGTCCTCATTACTGGTTTTTTTTACATACTGTTTCAGAATCATATCCGTTAAATCCTACTAGTGTTACAAAGAAAAAATATTATGAATTAATTATCAACTTTCCTTTATTTATACCTGATCCTTCTATTGGAAACAAATTTAGTGAAATGTTAGATAAGTATCCTGTATCACCTTATTTAGATTCACGAGATTCTTTTGTAAGATGGGTACATTTTATACATAATAAAATCAATATTCAATTAGGAAAAGAAGAAATGACTTTAGAAACGGCTTTAGATAATTATAGAAACATGTATAAACCAAAACAAATATTATTGAGAGAAACAGTAGTACAACGAAAACATATTATTCATTTTATTTTTCTTTTATTTTTATTAATTGTGATTTACTTATTATACAAATAATATATTCTAATAATATTTTAATATGAGATTTGAATTAATTATTTTATTAATAACAGGAGCAGTTGTTGCAAATATTTATACAGATGGAAAATATTTGAAAATGGCTATGGAAAAGAAAAAATATTTACAGATGGGAGGTGTTGTGTTTGGTGGATTATTGATTATTTTCTTATTTAAGAGAAATCCATCTCATGCAAAAGAAATTGTTAGTGCATCAAATGAATATTTCAAATATTTACCATTAGATAAGAATACAAGTGATATGATAAGTCCTATATTAGATTTTACTTCCAAAAGTGAATTTTCAAATAATCCTTACTATGAAAATACTATTTTACCTATGTCAAATCAACAGCGCATGGAGGATCGATTAAAACAATCCGGAAAAAAAGGAACAAAACGTTCAGTAAGTGAAACAAAGAAAAAATATGTGGCAGCTAGTCAAAACTGGAAATGTTGTAATTGTAGAAAACAACTTCCTGCATGGTTTGAAGTTGATCATGTAATAAGATTAGAAAACGGGGGCTCAAATCAAGTAGATAATTTAGTAGCTTTATGTAGAGATTGTCACGGAGAAAAAACTGCTAAGGAAAATATGTCAAAATTTTTGTAAATTATAATATATTAATTTTATATAATCTATATGGCAGAGGAAGTAGGAACTACCAAACCACTAGAAATAAATTATATAAAATATATTGCTTTGCTTGTTGTGATAATTTTAATACCAATTGTATTAGAATTTGATTTACAAGGGAGAAAAGTGTTTGAGAAAAATACATTTTTTTATTTATTATGCTTAGTTATTCCACTTTTATTTATTTTTGGTTATGAATTTATTTTTCAAGGAAAAAAAATAGAAAATAAAGAAATGTTGATGTACTTTTTGATAATAGCTGCTATTATGGCAGTTTTTAGTTATGCATATTATCAATTAGCAGCCTATAAAGAAGTTTTTATAGTTGGTTATTATGTTTCGATTGTTTTAGCAGTTTTAGGAATTATAGTTGGACTTGCAGCAGCATTTGCTATGTTTGGAAATTATTTTAAATCAACATCTGGAGTATTATCATTTATAACATATTTTGTATTTTATATTCCTTGTTTGTTATTAGATTTTGTCAAATATGTTGTTAAAGAATTAAAAATCACAACAAAACCAATCTATATTTTATTGATTATTGAATTAGTCATTATTTTATTGTATTTTTACTTGCCAAAATTATTTAAAACAATTTCTAAAAAAGAGGGAATTCCACTTGTTGATAAAAATGTATTTTTAAATGAAGAATTAACATATTCCATACCACGTGAAGTGTTATTAGATTTAAATGATGACGTAAAGAATAAAGACAATTCAAATGCAAAGCTTTCAACTACAAATAGAAAAAATTATAGTTTATCGATGTGGATTTATTTGAATAATTACGATCCTTTAGTAACTGAAGAAGAACAGGAAAAAAATATAATAGATTTTAATAATGGCTTGCCCAAAATAACTTTTGTAAATGGAAATGCAAATAAGAATGTAAATGTTTATTTTACAAATGTTGGTAACAACAAAAGTCAATCATTAAAATTACAAACACAAAAATGGAATAATATTGTGTTTAATTATCAATCCACACATGTTGATTTGTTTGTGAATGGTGATTTAGAACAAACTTTCAATTTTACAAATAATTTACCCAATTATACATTAGTAAATAATATTCTTAAAACAGGTGAAGATAGTAACTTGCAAGGTGCTATAGCAAATATTCGTTACTATAAAAAATCACAGGATAACAGAAAATTAGTAAATTATTATAATATTTTAAAGAATAAAAATCCTCCCACATTTAATTTGTAATTAATTAATATAGTAAAATTATGAATACTTTAGCCTTTGTTTTAGGAATTGTTATTGTCATTTTGATTTACATATTATATAAGTTCTTTTCGCAAAAACCAACCACTTTGGTTGACACAAGTTCTTTGAACGAACAACAAGATCCAATAACGATCAAAAATAGTCCTACATCTACAAAATATAGTTATGGTGTGTGGATTTATATAAATTCTTGGTATACAAGTAGTAGAGCGAGTACAAATACAGGTAAAAAAATATTTGCAAGAGCAAATAATGTTGAATTATATTTTGAAAACAATTCACCTGTTTTAAAATGCAGAGTAACAACTGAAAATACTGGTGACGAGACAGCTGCTTCTTCAGAAGATTTTGTTGTTACAAATAACTTCCCATTACAAAAATGGACACAAGTTATATTAAGTGCAGACAACCAATATTTTGATTGTTATATTGATGGAAAATTATTGACATCAGTAAGAATTAGCAATCCTTCTATTCCTGCAAGCACAGCAACCATGTTACTTGGTGGTGGAACACTTTTTGATGCTTATGTATCAAAATTCCAACACTGGTCTGAAGCCATTTCTCCTCAAACAGCGTACGAATCTTATTTAGCAGGAAATGGTCAAACATCATTATTCCAGCAATTAGCATCATATGGATTAGATTTAACAATATTGAAAGATAATATTGAATATTCGAAATTTAATTTATTTTAAGCAAATCGTTTTATAACATTAATATATAACGATTTATGGATAATAATCAAGATCAAGAAAATAAACAAGATTCTACTAATCAATTACAAGAAGGAGTATCAAATACTAAAAATTATATATCAGAAAGCATAAGCAGTTTTTCACAAAAAGTACAAGATAATGTAGGGGCAGGAAGTGGATTTTTAAGTTCCAATACAATTATTGCAAAGTTTGCTTTTATTGTTTTAGTTATTATTCTTTTTGTTATATTGTTAAATTTAGGAATTGTTATTTTGTCAAGATTTAGAGCTCCTGCTAGCAATCCTTTTTTAATTAATGGATTAATTAATGGTGGAGATTCTAGAAGTATTAATCAAGATCCTTCTGATAGAAATTCCATACCTATTGCGCGTTCTAATAATGAAGAAGCTGGTTTAGAATTTACATATTCAGTATGGTTATTTATTGAAGAAATAGGCAAAACAGGTACAAGTACTGTTAATTATAGAAATGTATTTAATAAAGGTGATAATAATTACGACAGCGTTACTGGTTTAGCAATAAATAATGGACCTGGACTTTATATTGAAAATAATGATCAAAGTTTAGCAAAACAAGATTGTAGTTTATTATTTGTTATGGATTCACAACAAGGAAAGAATCAGATTGAAATTGGAAATATTCCTCTTAAAAAATGGGTTTGTGTAAATATTAGAATGCAAAATACTATTTTAGATGTTTATGTTAATGGTATTATTACAGAAAGAAAAGTATTAAATGAGACACCCAAACAAAACTATTATAATATGCAAGTTGCACAAAATGGTGGATTTTCGGGAAAGCTTTCTAATTTAAGATATCATGAACGTGCTTTGAATATTTTTGAAATTAAAAAGTTTTTAAATGCTGGTCCCAACTTAAGTGCCGATACAAGTGATTCTTATGCTTCAGGTTATTATAGTTATTTATCTAATCTATGGTACTCAGATAAACTATAATTATATTATATCAGAGTAATATAATTATGTCAGCAGAAGAAATATGTAAACAAAGAAAACTCTTTATGAATTTTAATGTTCCCGGTTCACGGTTAACTGTCTCTTGTCCATATGACGGAAAAATTACTCAAGAGCAATTGAATATGAGAAGAAAAGTAGAAATTTTAAAATATAATAAAAATGCATCCACATCTGGAAGGTTAACACAAAAACAACAATTTGCAAAACTTTCAAGTCCAAATTATAACGCAAATAGAGTTTCTTGTACTCAAGATAAATTTAGACCTGTGTTAACTACATCTTCTGGTATTCCTGGTCCACCAATATTTTTATTTGAAGATCCAAATGTACCATTATATAAATATGCAACAAATACAAATGCAGGAGCTATCACATTAAAGGAAGATGATACACAATGGATAGTTTCTATAGAAATAGATGTTACTAACTTAGAAAATATAGAAACCTTATTTACTAGATTAATTATAAAAAAAGCAATTGACCAAGCTGCATTAACATATAACGTTCAAGTACCCGTTTCTTATCATTTATCTGGAAATAATATTTTTACTGATACAAGTGGAACTATTATAAATGTATCAAATATTACTTCTACATTACAAATGAAATATAATGATGGTATTGCAAATTCTATAGTAGGAACTGTTCCAAGTAATGAATTTAAAGTATTATTGAGGCCAGAACAAAATATAACAACAGTCGGAAATGATTCAACATATAATTTTTCTGCATCAATATTTGCAGGTTACATAGATTATAATAAATTATTAGTTTATACTTCTCCTGGTAATGTGTATACGTTCAATAATTTATTAGTTACAACAAAAAAATTAGATCTTCGAACAAACGCTGTGGAATATACAAAAACGTCTCAAACAAATATTTTGAATGAAATCGTATTTAATATTAAATTAAATGCAAATGCAAACACAACTTTTTTAAAAACAGAGGAAAATTGTATTATTACTTCTCCTACTTCACATAGTAGTTTGCCACATGTATATTCTATTTCTGATTCTACTGGGTTAATAAATTCAGAGATATTAAATAAATCGTCTATAAATGTACCCAACGTAAGTGTAAGTAATCTAGTAAGAGTAGCAAACGGTACAAATTATTTTGGTGCAGGAAATATATTTTATATTAACGATTCTATTAGTGATATGTCAGTTGTAAGGGGATTCACTTATTTATTTAATCAATCGGATACTACAAATTCAGGACATGTATTAGCTTTTTCTACTACACCAAATGGCACACATGGTGGAGGAACAGAATATGTAAATAACGTTCTTTATGTAGGTACTCCAGGAGAAGAATATTCATATACTTTGATTAAAATAGATGAATGGACTACGTTACCTTTATATATATATTGTAAAAATCATCCAAATATGGGATTACCTTTAGTTTTATGATAACGATTGAGATTGGTTTTTATTTTTTAATACTTCTTTTAGTAATGTAACTATTGTACTATTTACAGAGTTATTATAATATGGTAAATTGGTATAATCATATTCTAATTCGTCCCGTGTATTTATAATACAATTATACATGTATTTTATATCTGATATTACTAGTGAGCACATTTCTTTTTCATCTACTTGTAATTCTTTATTTTTATAGATAATGCTATCAAACAATATACGAGGTTGTTCTACATACATATGAACTTGTTTTGTCATTCTATTGACAATAAAATTTGAAAAAGTAAAATATAAACCATAGACAATCAAAATAAAATTATTGTATTTATTGATATCATCAACAGTTATTACTCTATTTTCTTGCAAAATTTTATGTTCCAGCCAGTTAGCTGTTTCGAGTATACTATCATCTATTTTAATTTCATAATCAGTATCTTTATTTAGATAACTCAGTTGATCAATATGATCTTTTAATTTTTGAATTAAATTATTATTTTTTTCCAATTCTTTAATTTCTTCATTAATTTTTTCTTCATCCCATGATAATGTTGTTTTATATTTATCAACTATTTGTTCTAATCCATTAGTTTTTTCTTGAAATTTTAAAAATGTGTTATTTAATTCATGTATTAATACATTTTTCATGTTTTCTGGAATATTTTCTTCTTGGTAACTTCCTCCTCGTACATTATCAATACCATATGTTCTCATATATTTCTTGACAAAGTAATCTATTTCTAGAAAGTCTTGTATTTTTGTTTTTCTGATGTCAATAATAGGGGCATATTTTTGCATAAACGGATACGTAACAATTGCCTCGATCATTAAATCATTTGCATTTTCTTTTTCTGATAAATGAATGATCCATTTATTTTGCTGCAACCCCAAAGCATAAATTTTGTATGTTTCCATATAATAATATATTGTGTTTTAAATTATTATATTATACGAATTAGTGAGTTAAAGTATGTCTTGTAAAGGTAGGATTTAAACATAATTTTTCCTCTGGGAAAACTTGACCAGATAAACATTTATCATATTCACTAATTTCTATACATCCACGTTTACCTTGATATTCACCTACTAAACACCAGCCCTTATTCTTAGAAGCAATAGGATTTTGTATAGGATTTTTAGTAGAATCAGGAGAAGGATCTGCATTTGCATCAATATCTAATGATCTTTTTGGTTTTTCTAAATCATCGGTGGAAAAGGTCAAAGAATTATTTAAAGAAGCTTTTGCATCAGGAGCTACTCCTTTCTTGCTTGCATCTATTAATAATTTACCTATAGATTGAACAGAACCTCCTGCGATTTCAACACCTGTTGTTGCAACATCTGTTCCTAAATCAGCACCTTTATCAATAATTGTACCAGCGGTGTATCCAAAGATTGACAATATTTGTTTTACTAAAGGACCAAATATAGAAACTAGAGATTCCATTAAGTTACCAATCATAGCTAATAGATTTATTCCTAAAAATGATAATATTAATAAGATTACCAAAACAGTTATGATTAAATTTTTATTACTAAACATGTTTTGCGCATTAAGTTGAAATGATTCTTTATTTTCGCTATCCATAATTTAATATATATAATAGAAACTATTTTTTTAGTTTAGCATAAAATAATAATAATAATTTATGTAAAGCATTTAGAAATTCGTTTACAAATACTTTATAATTTATTTATTGAATATAAATGAAATTAATGATCGAATCATTATTTTTTGTCCTTTTTAGTGTCACGTTTTTGTTTATACTTCTATTAGTTTATCATTTTAAGAATAAGATTTCTGCACTCGAGAAAAAGAATGAAACTATGTTTGATATTTTGAACAACGTTGTCTCTGAGTTAACAGATATTAAACGTAGCATTACACCTAGTGGAGTGATTAATAGTATGGTTGATTCTAGATACGGTGGTCAGGTTGAATACGGTAGTGAACAACAAGAAGAAAGTATTGAAGATGACGATGATGATGAAGAGGAGAGTGATAGAGAAACTGATAATGATGAAGAAACTGTTGATGATGAAGAAGAGAGTGATGATGAAGAAGAGAGTGATGATGAGGAAACCGATGAAGATGATGAAGAAGATAGCGATGATGAACAGGAAGAGGAGGAAGAAGTAGAAGAAGTAAAAACAATAAGCATAGAATTAAATGAACAAATTGATTCTGATGCAATCAATTCAGAGGAAATTTTAGAAG
>MDSZ01223986.1_pt1 | contig 24208 bp, 23 predicted proteins | sample 811201 | NCBI WGS metagenome assembly MDSZ01 (sample SAMN05326647, study PRJNA326480) | marine metagenome | isolation source: seawater | place: Indian Ocean: North | collected 2010
TAAAATAAATATATTAGATAGTTATTGAAAAATGAAGATTAAAGATTAAAAATATTAATTTGTGAGTTATTGTTAAAATGATATAGTTGATAAGTATCTGTAGAAAATTGCAAATACCATTTTCTAAAGAAATTTAAAGATTAACATATTATTATTATTACCCCATTTTAAGCATGAGAAATACAAATCTGCTTAAGTCAAATAATATTGCTAAGAAATAAATTGTGCAGAGAATTCCTAGGTTAATTGCAGCTTTCATATCATTTAGTTCTATCGGGATTAAATTTATGTTCCCGTTATTTTTAGCTTATTTTGGAACCGATAAAGACTTTTCTTTTTTGTTAGTTACATATAATACGATTCTATTATCTGGGATGATTTTTAGTTTAGAACATAATAAGTTTTATCATAGAAAAGCTATCCATAAGAATAAAATAAAAAAAATAAATTTTTACGAAAGAGTTTATTTTGATCAAACTTTAATTTTAAAATTAATTCCATTAATAATAACTTTAATTTTATTCGATAAATTTTCAATACTGCAAAGAATATTAATTTTTTTAATAGTATATATTGACTTACACTTAGTTGAAGAATGTAGAAAAAATGAGGTAATTGGAAACTATCTAAGAAATGTAATGATTTGGGGAGCAAGAATGGCTTTCCCAGTAATTTTATTCATAATCACTTCTTTAATAATTAAAGATTTATTTTTAAATTTACTTTTTTTAAATATTTTATTTTCCTATATCTTAATCATAAATTTATTTAAGGTAAGAATTTGTAATATCAAAAATTTAAAAATTAAGAAAAATATTTTTATTAATATAACTGTAAGGACATGGCAGTATGCATTGTTGACAATTTTAGGACTTTTAAATCCTCTAGTTGATAAATTTGTTCTTTTGAATTTTAAAGAATATTCAATGCTTCAAACTATATCTCTTTGGGCAGTATTTGGAAATCTAGTAGCTTTGTTTATATCTGAATTTATAAATAAACCATACAAGCCTAAAATAATGAATTTTTTAAATATAAAAGATTTTAATAGAATTTTTAAAAATATCATTTCCTATCAAATTTTGCTTATGGTATTTGTATTTATTATTCTTATTTTCTATAGGACTAATTTAGAGTTTCTTTTAAAGCCATCTTTTGAATTTAATCTTCTGCAAATATTAGGCTGTTGTTTCATATCGGCATCAATACCTCTCAATACACTTTTTAATACAACACTGTATGGATATAAGAAAGATAATTCTATTTTAATTTTTACAATTTTTGAATTTTTTCTAAAATATTTATTTAGTATTATAACAATCTTATATCTTGGAGCTTATTATTTACCATATATTCTTTCTTTGGAAGCTCTAGTTATACTTCTTGCTAAATATGTTTATGTAAGAAAATCTATTAATAAATTCCTTAGTAATATTACATCATGATAGATTAACATACATTTATTATATTCTTTAATGATTAGAAAGTTTTTTTATCATCTTAAAGATTCTACTGTTATCCCAGAAGTTCATGGTCATTCGCCATTATTTAATGGGCAAAAAATTTATAATTACAAGTATTCGATTGCGAGAAGTAATTTTTGGATATTCTTAGCAAAACATAATAAATATTACAAACGCTTTTACTCTGAAATTAATGAAAAAATAGTATCTCCATCATTAATGGATTTAAAGTCAGAAAATTTGAATGAACTTTGTAATAAGCTTGATAAATTTGGTGTGTCTTATATTCCTGATTTCTTCCCTTCATCACAATATGAAGATGTTTTAAAAGAAATACATAATGAAAAAAAAGGCGACTCTTCACGTCCTAACGATGGTTTATACGGAAATGTAAAATATTGGAACCATTTTTTAAAAAAAGATAACTCTTATCTTGATAATTTAAAAAACTCTATTTCATATATTTCAGAGAAACTTTTATTCCCAATAAGTAAAAATCGAATAAGGATAAACTATTCTAGGCTGACAAAAAAAGATCAAATTGAGGATGGTGATCCAAATACAATTTTTCATAGTGATAGATTTATCCCAACTCTTAAATTTTTTTACTATCCTTACGCATGCAATATTGATTCCGCACCATTTGAATTTATCCCTTTTTCGCATTATATAAATGATTCATTTATTAACTCTTATAAAAAATATATGTTAGATGTTTCAAAAAATTTGAAAGCTCCAAATCCCTGCGCTATTGATTATAAAAATGGAATTAAACCAATATCTTTAACTGTACCAAAAAATTCGCTAGTAGCAGCATATACCAATGGAATGCATAGGAGAAGGCCCTTTCCTCAAAGAGATAAAAATAACTCTACTTTTGAGAGAAATACTATAGTAACTTTGCTATACAATCAACAAACAAAACTTTCTTTTTTAAAATTATCTCTTTAAATTCATTGATTTTATACTAATAAATAAGTTAAAACTTATAGTGTTTTTAAAAAAATTAGGAAATAATCTAAAAATTTTAATTGTGATCTCATTATTATTATTAGAATCAAAATAATTTCTATTAAGTTTATTAATTTGAAATCCCTAAAGTTTGGAAGAATAATTTTTTATACCTAATTAGAAATGTTAAGCTTAAACTAAATCTTTAAGTTCTTAACTAAAAAATTTTTTTTATTCAAAGTTATACTTTTCTCTTTAATTTTAATTATAACCTGTAGTAAAAATCTTATTACTATTTTTAAAATGTTAAAAAATTTTGATTTGTGATTAATTTTGTATATCTGCCATATCCAATTTATTACTTTTATTTTGGAACTAGATATTGATATGTTATTTAACCTATAAATAGAATTAATTTTATCATCTATATAAATATTATTTTCTGGAATTTTCTCAACAACCTCTTGCCAAAATAAGTAGTCTTCATGATTTATGGGTTGAAATTTAATATTCCCAATACATTCTCTCAGCAAGCAAGCATCAACCATTGGAATTGGGTTAATAAATTTTAAAGTTGTTTTTAAGTCTTTAATAATTAATGGCTTTCTGATTGTATACTTTTGTTTATTAAAATTGCATCTATAATAACTCGAGAATATTAACTTGATTTGATTATTAGATTTTATTATTTTTTTTTGATTAGATAGCTTATTCGGCAGCCAGTAATCATCAACGTCAAGAAAACAAACATATTTACCTTTTGATGCATCTAAAGCAATATTTCTTGCAAGATAAGGACCATTAATATTTTTCTTAATATTTACCTTTAGAAAATTAAATCTATTATCACCTTTAACCTTTCTCTTAATAAGATCAATACTATTATCATTACTATCATCGTCAACTATTATTACTTCCCAATTTCGAAAGGTTTGACTGAGCAAAGATTCTAAATAACTATCTATGAATGGTCTTCCATTTCTTAATGGTGTTATGATTGAAAAAAAATTTTCATTGTCCATATTGAATGTTTATACCTTGGTTAAAAAATAGGAAGAATACTTTTACTGCTATATTTGTCGATATTTTTATACTTTTACTTTTATATTTTACAGAGAAAGATTTTTTTTACCATTCTGTAGAATTTTTTATAACCATTCTAATTCCATGGATTTTAAGCAGTTATATATATGGTAGATATTCAATTGAAAATGCTTTTAAAATTCAAAGAGTTTTTTATCAAATCATATTAAGTACTTTTATATCCTTAACGATAACACTTATATGGATGAAGTTAATACAATTTTTCTTAACTTTGTTTTCTATTAATTTTTACATTTCATTAAAGGATTTGGAATTAATATTAAAACTCAGTTTTTTAAGTATTTTCTTTCAATTTATACTTTTCTTAAAAAATAATTTATCTTCTAAGAAAAACCAAAATATATTTATAATTGGAGATGATATTTTTAAAAAAATTGAATTTCTACCAAGTGAGATCAGGGATTTTCAAAAATTTAACTTATTATTTTATGATGAGAATCTCAAAAAAGAAAGTTTAAATATTCAAGAAATAATTTTGACAAAAAATAATCTAACCAATGAAGAAATTGAGTTTTGTAGGAAAATGTCTTTAAAAGGAATTAGAATTTATAATTTGGTGCAGTGGATAGAAAAATCTTTTAATAGAACACCTTCAGATCTATTAATTACATATGATTTTTTAAAATCTAACAACATGCCTTTCTATAATTTACAGTTAAGGTTAAAAAGGATAGGCGATATTTTCGTTAGCGTGATTTTATTAATCGTTCTATTACCAATAAATATAATCTTAATGGCTTTAATTAAGATTGAAGATGGGGGACCTATATTTTATAGACAAACTAGGAATGGTTTTAAAAATAAAACTTTCACAATTTGGAAATTTAGAAGTATGAAATCTGATGCTGAACTTCATGGAGCTAAATGGGCTCAAAAAAATGATCAAAGAATTACAAAAATAGGAAGTTTTATTAGGAAAATGAGATTAGATGAGACTCCTCAATTAATAAATGTAATCGCTGGACAAATGAGTCTTATTGGCCCAAGGCCAGAAAGGCCTGAAATGGATGAATCTCTAAATAAAAAAATTAATTTGTATAATTTCAGATACAATATCAGACCAGGTTTAAGTGGTTGGGCGCAGGTCAATTTTCCTTATGGGGCATCGTACAGTGATTCCAAGAATAAATTAAGCTATGATTTGTTTTACCTGCAAAATTTTTCTTTTTTCCTTGATTTATTGATTTTGTTTAAAACCTTAAGATTAGTTTTGAATTTAAAGGGATCAAAACCCAATATTTTATAAATATTAAGAAGTGAATTAGAAAACCAAAAACTAAAATAAATTATTTTTAAAAAATCTCTTTTATTTTGTTTAAATTTAAGCCATTAAAATCCCTTATTTCCATATCAATGGAATAATTATTTAAAATTTTGTTAGTATCACATGTTGTATAGCCGCTCACAAAAATAAATTTTGATTTAATCAATTTAGCGCATTCTGCATCATAAAAGCTGTCCCCATAAAGTACAAAATTAAGGTTTTCATGCTTTTTTTTTATTTTCTGTACGATGTCTATTTTTTTTTCAGGGGATCCAAAAATATTTTTTTTATGAATATTTAATCTGTGATGTTTTAAAAGTCTCTTCACTTGTTCCGATTCTCCTCCAGAAGCAACGTAAATGTAATCTTCACTTTTATTAATTATGCTTTCTAAATAATCTTTTACTCTAGGTACTAGAGGGTGATCATAGATGGAACTTTCTATAAAATTTGCATATTCTTCACACAAATATTCTGTTTTGTAGTTCTCATTCAGTCCTATTGCTTTAATAAAATTAAATTTTTCCCAACGACTTTTACCTAAATTTTTTTTATGAAATTCTAAAAGTTCTTTAGATGCTTTTTCGCTTAAATACTTTTTTGCAACGAAATTAAATGCTTTAGTTTTGAGCTCATTAGTATCTGTTATTACTCCATCGCAGTCAAAAATATGGACGAACATTTATTACATTAGGAAATACACTTAAGATAGTAAGTTTATTGAAAATTCGTTATAGTAAATTAAAATTAAAGACATATGTTAATTACTGAATCAGTAAAACCCCTTGATATAAGGGGATTTGATGATAAGTTTGAATTTGTTCTTCAAACACCTGAATGGGGAAATCTCCAAGAAGACTTTAATTCATGCGACAGAATTTTAATTGTTGGAAATGGAGGAAACTTGGCTGTCGCTGATCATGCAGCTATTGACATTGCAAGACTTACAAATAAATCAGCTTCTGCTCCTGGAAGTGGTATTCTAGCTAGCTCACTTATTAATGATATTTCTCATGACGATTGGGTGAGAAAATGGGTCGATATCTCATTGAGGGGACTCATAAAGGAATCTCTTCAAAAAACATTGATAATTGGTATTAGCAGTGCTGGTAATTCAAAAAATATATGTTTAGCTCTTGATTATGCTCTTGATAAAGGATTGAAGTCTGCATTAATCTGTGCCAGCCAACCAAAAATTCAAGGAAAATATAACAAAATTTCGCTCAATCTGAATGAGTATCATACTGGAGAGGTTTTAACTTTACTTCTTTTTTATCAGTTAATACATGGGGCTGGATTTATTTGCCCCTCTATCAGCCAAGCTAGTGAAAATCCAGAAAAAAGAATAGATTATTCTGCATAAAAAGATTTTTTATGATTCTTTTTATAAATATATTCAGCTACCTCAAAATCAATTTCAGTATCTACATCAATAGACTCTTCACTATTAAGAAAGTAAGGATAAAACTTTTTACCTAAAATTGATTTAGTTTCAATCATGATATTTCTTGGTAAGATGTTGATTGCAAAATTCAAAGAGTAATATTTAGCTAAATCTTGAGATCTTGGGTGGTTTTTAGGATCGTAATTAATAGCTTTGTCTTGAAACCAAATGTATTTCATTAAATGTTCTACCGAAGCAAGAGAGGTGTATCCATCTTCAAGATTCTTATAAGTCTCAATGCTATCTTCTAAAGTGCTCGATTTTAGTAGTGGACTGGTAACGTGCAGGTAAACTATGTGATCTCCTCTAATAGATTCTGCTAGATGTTTATAAACTTCATTCATTGGGATAGAATTTGAACAATATTTGGCAGCCCTTTTGATAGGAGTAGCACCTAAAGATAACGCAAGATTTAGCATTTCCTCAGAATCAGAGCTTACAAAAACCTTATCTATTGATTTGACTTTCATAGCTTGTTCAATTTTAATTTTTAATAAAGATGTACCTGCGAAATTCCTAATATTTTTTTTGGGTACTCTACATGAACCTTCTCTTACTGCTATTAAGGCTGAAAAAATACCACTTTTCATGGCTAGAGTTGACCTCCATTTACATCTAGAGTTGAACCTGTAATGTAGGATGCTCCTTCAGAACATAAAAAAAGGATAGGTAAAGCTTGTTCTTTAGTGGTAGCAATTCTTCCAATTGGGATTGTTTTTTCAAGTATATTTAGTTGAGATGCATTCATTGATGAATCGAGCATTTCGGTTTTTGTTTGGCTTGGGCATATACAATTTACGAGGATATTGTATTTCGCAACTTCTTTGGATAATTGCTTAGTCAGTCCAATAACACCATATTTACTGGCAGTGTAATGCACTCCGCTGACTAAGCTTTTATTTCTTCCTGCAATCGATGATATGTTTATAATTCTACCTTCGCCTTTCTTTTTCATTATTTTTACTACATTTTTACAAATTAAATAAAAAGACTTTAAATTAATATCTATTACTCTATCCCATTCCTTTTCACTAATATTTTCGATAATTTCGCATAAATTGGTACCAGCAGAATTTATACAAAAGTCGATATCTTTAATTTCCTGAAAAAGTTTTTCAATTTCACTTTCTTGTGAAATGTCACAGATGAAGTTACTAACATTGTCTATGTTACAAGGTGTTCTTGCTACGGAATAAACCTCAGCACCAGATCTTATAAATTGCTTGCATACCTCCTTACCAATCCCCCTGCTTCCTCCCACCACTAGAACTTTTTTAGAGGAAAAGTCGAATTTTAAATTACTCATCTTCATATATATGATTGACATCAGGAGCAGTAATGGCATATCTAACTCCTTGAGTGTCACCAACACATTTTATTAAATGCCAAGTATTTTTTGGAACTACTATGATGTCGCCTTTTGAGACTCTTGTGGAACCAATACCCTCTATCCACCATTCCCATTCTCCATCCATTATTACCCAATTTTCATCTGCATCGGGATGATAATGTTTCCTATTCCCTTCTCCAGGTTGTTGTTGGATTATCACTCCTCCAAATCTTTCGTTATAAGCTATCCTCACCGCCCATGATCCTAGCCCGTGTTTTTCCCTTAAAGCTTTGAGACATACAGATTGATTTTCATATAAATGGAATATTGACAACATGTTTTTCTCCAGTCCATCGTTTTTTAATACTCTTTTTACATCACAATCACTTTTTGACATCACGAACAAAAATCTTTATCAAATATAGCATCAAGAAAATCTTAATTTGAATTTCAGAATAATTTAAATGAAAAAATTAAATATATTTTTTTAAGATTATTAAAAATTCTTTTTTTTCAAGACTATTTAAATTTAAAACTTCATTTAAAATTGGATCAAAGGTTAATTTAGGGTTGTTTTTTATACTTTTAAGATAATTCCATTGATTTTTTTGATTGTGTCTTTTTGAATTAAAACAATTTTTTGCAAATTCTTCTTCATCCATTTTAGAACCTTTTTTGTAACCCTTAATAAATGAATCAAGATAAAAACTAAAGCCAGATACGAAAACTTCTTTAGCATCATTATCTAACAAATCAAATATTGCAGAGAAACCAGTATTTGCTCTACATTTAAGTTGCCTATTTAAAAAACTATAGTTTTTATATTCATGAATATGCAAGTTTAAAAAATATCTTAATTTTAAAATTGTCAAAAATTTAACTTCAGGATGAAGTCTATTTTTGAATACATTTCCATCAACATCAGAATGTAATTGAGAACAAACCCATTTAACATTATTTTTTTTAAGATTACGCAAACTAATAACTCCTCCATTATCACTTTTTTCTATCAGGCAGTTATAAAGTATGTCTGTTCTAGTCCCTAAAGCATTTTTATGATTATCAATTAATTCAATCCCCCTATTTATTCTTGCGACAATATCATAATTATCAATAATTTTACCCCAATTAAATAGCGTCAGGTAATTTGCAGGGCCAACTAAAGCTACTCTTTTATTCTTTATAAGTTCTCTAAATTTGGAATTTTTGCAAAAATATCTTTCACTTTGGGAGTAAAAGAGATTTTTTATCGAAAAACTATAATTTTTCATATTAGTACTTATTTAATTACTTGTAAAACTTTCAAAAGAACCTTCCGATTCAACCTTGCCATTTTTAATTTCTATAATTCTGTCGCAATTTTTTAAAGAAGAATATCTATGAGCAATAAATATTAGCGTAATTTCTCTATCAATATTTTCTAATGATTTTATAATCAGAGCTTCTGTTTGATTATCAAGGGCGCTAGTAGCTTCATCTAGTACTAATATATTTGATTCTTTGTATAAAGCTCTCGCAATTCCAATTCTTTGGCATTGTCCACCACTAAGCTTGATCCCTCTTTCTCCAGTTATTGAGAAATATCCTCCCTCAGTATTTTCTATAAAGTTTGATAAAAGAGCCTGTTCGCAAACTTTTTTAAGTTTTGCCATATTAATTTCATTTTTAGGTATACCAAATGCAATATTTTCAGCAATTGTTGCATTTATTAGAAAAACATTTTGTGGAACATGAGCAATAGATACTCTCCAGGAGGCTAATAAAGAGGAGTTAATAGGGTCATTAATATTAAGATTATCTATTAAAATTTCACCTGATAGTGGTTCAAGAAGTCCCATAAGTAGATCCACTATGGTACTTTTCCCAGAGCCAGTTTTGCCTATAATTCCAACTTTTTCCCCTTTTCTAATAGTTAAATTTAGATTAGCTAAAATAGGTCTTGTATTAGATTTATAGATAAAGTTTACCTTTTTAAATTTTATATCTTCTTTAATTTGTAATGGCTTGATTCTTTTTCTTGTGAGTTTTTTAGGCGTTTTATTATTCAATAATATAACCACTTTTTCTAGAATAGCTTTAGAGCCTTTAATTGATGTCCATGATTGATATATATTTTGGAAGTGAGGAATTAATTTTTGTGCGCCAAGGACTATCGCACCAAGAAAAGGTAAGCTATTATTAATATCTCCGTTTAAGGCAAGAAATAAGCCAATAATTGCAATTATGGATATACCTGCAGGGTCAACTAAAGACTTTGGAATTATTGATAAGATGGCAATCTTCGCGATAACTTTTCTTAATGGTTTATCTAAAGATTTATGAATATTTACATAAAATTCATGATTATTATCAAGAATTATTTCTCGAATAGATCCCATCGCCTCCTGTATATTTTTAATAAATGAGCTTCTTAGATAGACTTTCTGATATCCCAGTTTAAGTAGTGAATTACTACTTAATCTAAGAGCAATAAAGTAGATTAGAAAAATAATAAAAAAAGTAATTAAAGATAAATTTCCATTAATTATTAATAATGAGATTATGAGACCTGATGCAATAAAGGATGATGCAATTAGAGTAAGTAATGGAGTAATTAAAAGATTAATTAAATCGCTAATATCAGCAGTTAAAACTGAAAGGATATCTGAGCTTTCAACATTAATATGATATGTATATGGTTGATATAGCAATTTTCGATATAAATCAATACTAAAATCTGAACCTAAATTAGCAGCCAGTTTTCTTATTTCCCATTGTGTATAAACTTTCAAAAAACCACTTAAAAATGCTGATAAAATTAGTATTGAAGTAATTCCTACTAGAAGAGAAAAATTATCAATTGAATTGAGATTTAATGAAAGATATCTAGGGAAGATATTATCTAAGAAATATTCGGGACTAGTTAAAAATCCTATAAAAGGAATTACAGAAGAAAGACTAATAATTTCGCTAAAACTACTTAAAAGAATAATAAAAATTAAATAAATAATTTTTCTTTTTCTTTTTGTATTGATTTTGATCCATAATGCATTTAAAAGAAAAACTATATTTTTTGAATTTTTCTTAGACATTACGAAAAATGAATTCTGATTAATTAAAGTCTTTTTTATAAATATTAAAAATAATCTTTATTAATATTTTACTCTAAATGATGCATCTAAACTTTAAGACGATTAATTTTTTTTTCAAACTCTTCATAGGTTATTTTTTCAAATTGTTCAAATTTTGATTCTAAAGATAAATTATAAATTTTTATACCTTTTTTGGCGGCATAATAATTGCATGCTTCTAGTAATTTACTAATTCTTTTGTTTGCGCTTTCCATTTTATGATATTCAGAGTGTTCATAGCCAATATAATTTTTATAATGATTTGATTCTCTGTTTATGAAGTAACCATCTTGACCAATGATAGCTATGTTTTTTATATCAAAATAAAAACATAATTGAAAAAGAGGTGTTGTAGCCACATGCCATAAAAAGTTTCTCGGTAATTTAAATTTTTCAAATGCTTTTTCTGGAAATTCATGGAATCTATCCCATAATTTCGGTTTTACAAAATTACATTTTTTATTCTCATGCATAAAAACTTTGTAATAGTCATTTACAAAGCATTCTGTGGTGTTATTTTGAGTTAAATGAAGTATATTTTTTTGTGCAATCAATGCATCCTGAATTTTTCCAGGATAGTAAATATTCTTGAATATATTCAATTTATATTTTTTTCCTCTTAATGGTTCGCAAAAGAAAGCGGTATAAAAATCTGGAACAAATTTATTAATTTTGCAAACATCAGCTATCTGATTTGTCATCAGTGTAATTAAGTTTTTATTTTCTTTTATAAGTTCAAAATTTATAGAATTTATTGAAGGTCCATTTGCAAATATAATTGCTGATTTATCCTTGTTTTTTTGTCTCAACTTTTTTAATTTAATTTTAAGTTCTATGCCCTTCATAAGTTCTTATATTTTTTTAAATAATATCATCATAAAGATTAAAGAATATTATAATAATGTGACCTTAATGAATTAATATTTTGATTAATAAATAAATATTTTTGATATGCGTATAAATAAACCTCAATATCCTTACCTTTTAAATAAAAATATAAATATTTTTGATTTACTAAATACCCTACAAATCAATAAAACTATTCCAATAATATTAACTAATGATGATTCGAGTATTTATGGAATAATTTCAAAAGGAGATTTTATTGACTTCATAGCAGTAAATCCAAATATTAATTTATCAGAAATTAAAGTTGAGGATATTGCCAATAAACTTCCTATTGTTGGTCACATTGATGATAGTTTGGAGACAATTAAAAAATATCTAGAACCTGAAAACATTCAATCTTTACCAATAATTGATCAAAAAAGAAAAATTATAAAAATAATTACAAAAGAGAGGCCTTCCATAAAATTTGAAAAAAAAATAATTACTGAAGATTCAAAACCGTATCTAATAGCAGAAATAGGTGTCAATCATAATGGAAAAGTTGAAGAGGCTTTATTTTTAATTGAAGCTGCTTCTAAATCTGGATGTGACGCTGTTAAGTTTCAGTATAGAAGTGAATATACATATTCAAAAAAAGATCTTAATTCTTTTGATTTGGGGACTCAATATATTTTATCTGAATTAGATAGGACTAAGTTATTAATTGAAGAAATAGCTGAATGTTGTAGATTTGCAAAAGACAAAGAATTAGATTTTATAATAACCCCTTTTGATGAAATCGCTTTAAATCAAATTATTTCAAACAATATAAATATATCTGCAATTAAAATTGCATCATGTGATTTAACTAATTTAGGTCTAATAAAACATTGCGCTAAAACCCAATTACCTTTAATAATTTCAACTGGGATGAGTTTTGAGAGAGAAATTATCAATACAAGCAGATATCTTAACGAGATGATGATTGAACATGCCTTTCTTCATTGTAATTCTACTTATCCCGCTCCAGTCGAGGATACTAATTTAAGTTATATAAATAGGCTAAAAGAAATAACAAAAACTATCGTAGGGTTTTCATCTCATGAAGGGAATTTAAATATTCCATTAACCGCGATAGCTTATGGTGCCAAAATTATAGAGTTTCATGTGACAAGGTCAAAAGATTCTTTAGGTACAGACCATAGAGCCTCAATTGAAGTAAATAATCTAAATCAACTTGTAGAGCAATCAGAAATTATATTTAAAGCTAATGGCAACTCTTATCCAAGAGAACCTTCTCAGGGTGAATTGGCTAATAGATTATCATTAGGAAAAAGTCTTGCTTTAAATAAAAAATTGAAGAAAGGTACTAAAATCAAAAGAGAAGATCTTATATTGCTCTCTCCTGGATCCGGCTTCGGAGCTGATTCAATAGATAAAATTGTAGGAAGTTCACTTAGACATGATTTAGATTCTTATAAAATCTTACAAAGAAGTGATTTCCAAATAAATGATGCATCTGTTACTAAAGATTTATCAATCACATTAGAAAAATTAGATATGTGTGGATACAAGGTTGGAATCCCAGTCAGATACCATGATGCAATAAAACTAAATAATATTTTTAACTTAAGAATGCTTGAATTTCATATGTCTGATAGAGATCTTGGGCTTGATCCTAAAGAATATCTCTCGGATGATTTTAAAGGTATTGATTTAATAGTTCATGCTATTGAGCAATTTGAAGATGGATTTATTTTTGACTTAGCAAGTAATGATGATTTTATTATTAATAGATCAATTAAGGAATTAGATAGATTGCTAAAGCATATTGATAAATTAAGATTATTTTTTAAAAAATATAGTCAAATACCTATAATTCTAAATATTGGTGGTTTTACTAATAATGGGTTTTTAAGCGATGATGACTACAAATTTTGCATGGATAGAGCTGTAAATAATCTCAAAAGAGTAAATAAATTTTATCCAGAGTATCTTTTTTTACTTCAGACATTGCCCCCTTTCCCTTGGCATCAAGGAGGAAGGAGTTATCATAATTTATTAACTAAACTATCAAAAGTAAAAGATTTCTTGAATAGGTCTGAAAATAATATATGTTTAGATATCTCTCATACTGCACTTTCTTGTTCTTTTTTTAAAGAAGATATATTTGAACATATACAAACTATTGGCTCAAAAATTTTTCACATACATCTATCTGATGCACAAGGTCAAAATGCTGAGGGATTAGAAATAGGTACTGGCACATTAGATTTTAATCGAATTCATAATTCAATTAAAAACTATAAAGAATGGGTATATATGATTCCTGAAATCTGGCAAGGTCATCTCAATGAAGGGGAAAAATTTGCAACTTCTTTGAGGAGATTTAAAGAATTTATAAATTAACATTATAAATTTTTAGTTAATACTCCATCCCCCATCAATAATTAAAGATTGCCCATTCATATAAGTTGTATCATTTGACATTAGAAATATTGATGGGTTAACAATTTCTTCTAAATTGGGCAACCTTCTTGATGGAGACTTAGTAATGAAAGAATTGATGAAATCTTCATCAGGGTTAATAATAATTCCATGCGGGACTAAGCAATTAAATCTATGACCTTTACAAGCATAAGTTGAAGCAAAATATCTTGATAAAGATGGTATTGCTGATTTTGAAATTACATATGAAAGTGACTTTTGAATCTTTGTTTTATTAATATCGAATGAGTTATAAAGTAATGGATCGGGAGCTATATATGCATATAAAGACGGGGTAAATATTAAATTTAATTTAATATTATTTCTATCGCAAATTTTTATAAGTCTATTTGAAAATAAAGTTGTTTCTAGTAAATTTGTATCTATCATCTCTTTTAGAAACTCATTTGTGTCGTTACCATTTTCTATGGAAGTTTTGAAAAAATCACTTTTAATTTTTGCATCTATGGCTGCTAAGTGAAGAACACTTAAGGTATTGATGTGATTTAAGGTAAGAATAATTTTTTCAATTTTTTCCAAAAAATCATCCTCTAAAAATTTGTATTTATAAGATTTTATGTATCTTGATTTAAAATTATTAGATATAATATCAACTGCTATAGAATCAATCTTTTCATCATCAAGTTTTTTAATCAAAGCAGAACCTATCAAACCTGTGCTCCCTGTTATTAATGGCAAAACACCTTTAAAGCGATTTTTAAGCATTAGACATCAATTTTTTTTAAAAAAAACTTTAAATAATATTAACATTTTATAAAATCACTCTAAATAAAATTTTTTATTCTCCTTAGAGAGGTAAATAGCTAACTCTAAATGATCTTTTAATTTAGATCTAAAATCTCCCTGCCCATTTATCCAATTATAGTATTCTAAATGCATATCCCTAAATTGATCATTTCTATCTATGGTTCCTAAATTTATATTAATAGACTCTGCATTAGAACTCTTCATGTGTAAATAGCCGTTATTCAAATTTGAAAAAATACTCCAATCTTTTCCCTCGATATTTATTGTATGCCTTTTGATTTTTGAATCAAAATCTAAATATAAATTTAAGTCTTTTATTTTATTAGATGAAAAATATGATTTAATTGTTTGATTTACTTTAATTTCTAATCTGCCTTCAATAGGGATCGTTTTTTTAAAAGAAGCTTCATTAAATATGTAATGTAAATAATCAAATGGATGACATAGTGTTAATAGGCAACCTCCACCTAACTCTCTTCTCGCAGAATATGAGTCCTTATAATTTTCCCATGTATGCCAATCTGGTAAATATTCAGTCCAAGTAACATTTCCAATAATTATATTTTGATCTTTTAGATTTTCGTAAATATTTTTTAATTTGTTTATCAAGGGATGAAATCTATATTGAAATCCAATACCAACAAAGTAATCTTTTTTATCAAGAATTTTTCTCAAATTAATTAAATCAACTGAATTAGGATCATTTATTATTAAGGGCTTCTCAATTAAAGTATTAATCCTATATGAATATAATTTAAAAATATTTTTTAAATGTAAAGAACTAGGAGAACAATCTACAGCATATTTTGGTTTAAATTTTTCTACGGCTTCATCTAAATTAAAGTATACGTTCAGACCCAAGCTATTTTTATCATTTTTAATTAGCGTACTTTTACCGCTTCTAAAAAAAGCAACATCAAATCCTAATTTCCTCAATACTATTGCATGCCTTCTACCAATTGATCCATATCCAATGATTAATACTTTTTCCAAAATTAAAAAGTTTTATATTTTAATTTTAATAGAAAAATTAATTGTTACATTTTAATTATAAAAATCTTATATAATATAAATTTAAAAAAATGTATAAATTTAAAAATCCTGATGAAATATTAATAATTTTGCAAGCAAGATTGTCTTCAAAAAGGCTACCTTTAAAAATGATAAAACCTTTCGCAGAATCAAATCTTGTAGAGATATGCATTGAAAAAATTAAAAAATCTAAAGAAATTAATTTAGATAATTTTTATTTTTCAGTTTACGAAGAAGAACTTAAAAATATTGCAAAAAAACATAAGGTTAATATCTGGCATAGAAGCATAGAGTCCGCCAATTCTGAAGGTACCCCTTTGACAGAACTTTTTGATTGGTGGGACAAGTTTAAAGGTTATAAATATGCGATTGTTATAAGTGCTTGCTGCCCACTTTTGAAAACAAGTTCAATTGATGATTTTATAAGGAAATATTGTGATTCAGAATCTGATGGAATGTTAAGTGTCTTCGAAAGAAAAAGTTATTTCTGGGATCATAATTTTAAACTTATTACACCATGGCCAAAAGGTTTAGAAATTATGAATACAAAATTTGTTAAGCCAACATACGAAACTTGCCATTCTTTATACGCGGGTAATTTAAGTAAAATAGGGGATGGTATTTGGATGGGCAGATTTGATATGCCTGGAGATATAGAACTTTTTACAATATCTGAGAAAGAAAGTCTAGATATTGATAACCAAGAACAATTTGAAATAGTTGAATCAATTTATAAAAAAAGTTAGTGTTTACTTTTTTGTTAATTATCCAAATTCTTTATCCAAGATTTTGCTATTTTATTTGATACAAAATCACCATTATTTTTCCAGAAAAAAAGAGTTTTCAATAGTTGGAGATTATTAAAATAATAAGGTATTGATAAAAAACGCAATAAAAAATTAACCTTATTCACTTTTTTATTATAAATATAAAGTGTTTTATAAAATTCTAAAGTTCCTGTATTTGCTAAAATATTATTTACAAATTCTTTGAATTCTTCAATTTTTAAGTTACAAGAATAATCTAATGGGTCCTTATAATTAGGAAAACTTTTTCTAATAATATGAGCAATATTTGCGTAGTGTGCAAATTTTCTTTGGTCTAATCCATTTGAAATATAAGATATTCTTGAATCATGTTCTCTTAGCAATATTCCAATATAGTTGATTGCTCCAATTTTACTTACTTCTGCAATCCTTAACCATAAATCATAATCTTGAGCTTTTTCCATTATCTCTCTATATCCTCCCAGATTAATAACTATTGATTTCTTAAATAAGGCTGATGAATGACTGAAAAATCGTTTTTGTTTTTGAAGGTTGATATATAAATTTTTGTGATCACATGGAACTTTAACTCTATATTTTATTTTTCCTTTAGGGTCAATTATTTGAGATTGGCATCCAACTAAACTGAGGTTATTTTTTTTAGCATATTTTAGCTGCAAATAAAGGCGATTTGGTAGTGCAATATCGTCAGCATCTATCCTAGCGATCCATTCCCCTTTCGCTAAATTAATCCCTTTATTTAGACTTTTTGTAAGGCCAATATTTTTCTGAGTGATATATCTTATTCTTTTATCTAAATTATAAAAATTTTTAATTATTTCTAGACTCCCATCATTTGAACCATCGTCAATAATTAAGAACTCAAAATCTTTAAAAGTTTGATTAAGAATACTTAATATACAATCCTCTAGCCATTTTTCACCATTAAATACAGAAAGTAGTACAGTAACCATCAAAACTTATTTTATAAATAAAAGTGCACTTAACTAAAAAGTAATTAATTTAGAAGTTAAACGTCAATTATATATTCTTGAATATATGAAATATAGTTATCATATTTAAATTTTTTATTGTAAATCGCATTACTTTTTATTATTAATTTACTCAGATATTCTTTTTTATTATAAAAATCAAATATTACCTGATTCAAATTTTTTATGATACTTTTAGTATTATGAGTACAAATATAGGGGTAATTTTTTACTAATAAGTCTGTAATGCCTCCAACTTTTGTTGTTATGAAAGGTATACCCAAAGCTAAACATTCTATGATCGTCATGGGTAATCCCTCAGTTAAACTTGCTGTAATTAAGAAGTCATACTTACTCATAATTTTTAATCTATTGTCTTTAGATAACCTTCCTTTGTAATTTATAAATTTACTATTTTTAGGGATTTCTTCAAATTTAATGCCATAAATATCTAAATTTAATTTAACTTGGTTTTGGGTTTTATTAATATGCGAGATAGAGTGAATTATATTATGTATTCCCTTTTCTTTTTGAATATTACCGCAAAATATTAAATTAATTTGTTTTTTTCTCTTGTTGATAATTTTATTTTTTTTTCTTTCAAAGAGTTTTTTACTTAGAAGACTATCTTTCTTACTTAATGAATTTGGTATTATTATTATTTTTTTATCAAATGCTTTTATTGAAAAGTCATCCTTAATTTTTTTAGATAAAAATATGATTTTAGATGAGTTTCTTAAAATTAAATTTATAATAATTTTTTTATATGTGGATTTTTTATAGTGCTTGTTTAAATCACCTCTATGAATATATAAATATAGTCTCTTAGTTTTAATACTTAAAAAAAATTGAATTATTAGAGTTTTCAATAAACCTAAGTTTCCCATTGAGAGGGTTATAAAAGATATATTATGAGATTTTAATAAAATTAATTTAAAGATAACTTTTATAAATGAGAAAAAATGAGGTTTTTTGATTACTTTTTTTTCATAAAAAGAGTAATCTTTGCTTCTGGGCTCATATATTTTTGTAACTTGATATTTTAATTCAATTATAGATTCCTCTAAAACGGAATTTATATAAGCTATTCCAGTACTACTTGTTTCTAAAAATTCTCCATAAATTACTGCCTTTTTCATTAATTATTTTAAATTATTATTATAAATTATTCCTAGATTTTAACATCTAGATCTTTTAGAATAATTAGCTATGGGAGTATAATCAGTTTCTAATAACAATTTAGTTAATGCTTAAAGATATAAGCTTTTTGATAATAATTCCTACTTATAATTCTTATCATGATTTAAGGAGACTGCGACATTCTCTAATAGAGCAAACTTTTAAAAATTGGAAAGTAATTTTTATTGATGCTATTAAGTCTTCTAGTGAGCATAAAAAGTGGCTAATGGATTGTGCTCAGTCTGACTCTAGATTTTTTGTGACTGAAGAGAATAATAAATATAAAGGTATTTTCCCATCAATGTCATATGGACTTAAATTCGCTTCAAAAGATGATTGGGTAATATTTGTTGGTTCTGATGATTGGTTTACTTCCTTGAATAGTTTAAAAAGAGTAGCACTAATAATTTCTAATTCAAAAAAGCAAAATTTAGACTTATTAGTAAGTCAAACTAAATTCGTAGATAGAGAAAAAGGGAGAACTTTAAGGATAAATAAGGTTCCAAATTTTCGATATGCCAATAAATCAATTTTGTCAAGATTAATGTTTTTTGGTTATATGCCTATTCATCAATCTGCTTGTTTTTCTTATAAAACACTTTCTCAAATTTTTCCATATTCTGAAGATTACTATATTGCAGCTGACAGTGATTTGTTTTTTAGATTATTAACCCTAAAAAGGTTGAATTTATTTTTTCTGGATGAAACCTTTATTAATATTCAATCTGGAGGAATAAGTCATCAAAGACTTTTTAGAAGAATGAAAGAAGTTATATTGATATATTTTGATTTTTATAATTTCATTTTCTTTATCCCATTTTTATTTAGATATTTCAGGAAATTATTTACACGCCTACGGTTTATAATCTAAAAAATTATGAGTTTATATTAAAATAAATGAAAAGAATATTAGTGACAGGAGGAGCTGGATATATTGGTATACATATTTGCCTTTTATTGCTAGAGCGTGAATTTGATGTGGTAATTGTCGATTCTCTCGCGAACAGTAATGAAAATTCAGTTAAAAGATTATTTGAATTTAAGAAAAAAATTTTTGATATAAAAAACTCAACTTTACAGTTTTATAAAGGTGATATTAGAGACCTTGAGTTTTTAAGAAAAGTTTTTTTAGACTCCAGAAATTCTGGAACTCCTATCGATAATGTAATTCACTTAGCTGGTTTAAAATCAGTTTCTCAATCAATTGATTTCCCCAGAAAATATTGGGAAGTAAATGTCTATGGAACTTTGCAAATATTGAAAGTAATGGAAGAATTTGAATGTAAAAATTTTGTTTTTAGTAGTAGCGCGACCATTTATAGCCAAATGCAAGAATCGCCTCTGAATGAAGATGCTCAAATATCTCCCATTAATCCTTATGGGAAGACAAAAGCTACTGTTGAAGAAATACTTAAGGATTTTTCAAAAATTAAAAATAAAGTTTGGAATTTTATTTCACTAAGGTATTTTAATCCAATTGGAGCACACCCTTCTGGAATGTTTGGAGAGTCACCCATTGGTACTCCTAATAATCTTTTTCCTTATATTTGTCAGGTAGGATCTTCTCGAAGAGATAAACTCTCTATCTTTGGAAACAATTGGCCTACTAATGATGGAACTTGTATTAGAGACTACATACATATTATGGATTTAGCTGATGGACATATCGCAGCGTTAAATTTTTTAAATAAAGAAATTGATAAAGGAAGTTCTTTTATTGCAGTTAATTTAGGAACTGGAGTAGGGACATCTGTTCTGGAACTTGTAGAGATTTTTGAAAAAGTAAATAAATTAAAAATAAATACTCATTTTACTGGTAGAAGATTAGGCGACAAAGCTGTAGTTTATGCGAATCCTGAATTAGCTAATAAAGTTTTAAATTGGACTACGAGAAGAAATATTGAAGATATGTGTAAGGATGGTTGGAATTGGCAGCTTAAGAATCCCAATGGTTATTGATTAATTATATATTTAATATTTGCAATTTTTTACATCTCTGAACCAGTTGATAGTCTTTTCAAGGCCCTCTTCAAAAGAAATTATAGGTTCCCAATCTAATAATTTTTTTGCTTTTTGTATATCTGGTTGTCTTTGTAGTGGATCATCTTGAGGAAGAGGTTTGTAAAAAAGATCTAAATTTGGATTGATTTTTTTTCTAATGATTTCGGCTAATTCTAAAATGGTTAATTGATTAGGATTGCCTATATTTACAGGAGTATTAACCCTACTATTCATCAGCTTTATCATGCCACTAATTAAATCATCTACGTAACAAAAAGAACGGGTTTGATCACCATTCCCATAGATTGTTAAGGGCTCATCTTTCAATGCTTGCCATATAAAGTTGCTTATAACTCTTCCATCATTGGGACGCATTCTTGGTCCAAAAGTATTAAAAATCCTTACTATTCGAATATCTAATCCATGCATTCTTTGATAGTCAGAACATAGTGTTTCAGATATTCTCTTACCCTCATCGTAACAACTCCTTATACCATTAGGATTGACATTCCCGTAATAATTCTCATTTTGAGGACTGTATTTCGGATCACCATATATTTCACTTGTGCTTGCAAGTAAAAATTTGGCATTAACTCTTCTTGCCAATCCCAGCATATTATAAGTTCCTAGAAAACTTGTCTTAGAAGTTTTAATAGGATTTAGTTGATAATGAATAGGAGATGCGGGGCAAGCCAGATGCCAAATATTATCTACTTCTAGTTGAATAGGCTCAGTAACATCATGCCTAATGATTTCGAAATTAGGATGATTAATCCATCTATTAAGATTTAATTTTGTGCCGGTAAAATAATTATCCAAACATATAACTTCTTCATCTGATTCCATTAACCTATCGATTAAATGAGAACCAAGGAAACCTGCCCCTCCTGTAACTAAATTTCTTTTCAATGGATAATTATTCAAACTTTTTGTTGATCTTAAACAAGATTAACATTTCATAAGAATCCTTATAAAGAGTTAAAAATTACCGAATAAAAAAATCAAAATTGGATAGTGATACTATGAGTTTAAATTATTTTAATTTATCATTTTTTTATAGATATTGGTTTTCTCGGATTATTAGATTTTATAATATCTTGATTATAGATTAAAATTCCAAAATCATATAAACTTATCTTTTAAATTAATGACTTTTGAAATAAGAAAAGTTTGCTGTATAGGAGCAGGTTATGTTGGCGGACCAACCATGGCTGTATTCGCTAATAAATGCTCTAATATTCAATTCAAAGTTGTAGATATAAATAGTGAAAGAATTAATGCATGGAATAGTAAGGATCTCTCAAAATTACCAATATTCGAACCTGGATTGGAGCAATTAATTTCTAAATGCAGAGAAAAAAATCTATTTTTTACTACAGATATCGAATCTTCGATTAGAGAAGCTGATATGATTTTTTTGTCTGTTAACACCCCTACAAAAACAAAAGGTATTGGGGCTGGAAAAGCTAGTGATTTAAGGTGGATTGAGGCTTCAGCAAGACAAATAGCTGAATTCTCGAGTTCACATACTATTGTCGTAGAAAAAAGTACTTTACCAGTAAGAACAGCAGAAACTATTAAAAAAATATTAGAAAGTTCGCAAAATAATCAAACAAAATCATTACCAAATAAAAGTTTTTCAGTTTTATCTAATCCAGAGTTTCTCGCAGAAGGAAATGCCATTCAAGATCTTGAAAATCCTGATCGTGTACTTATTGGTGGTGAAGATAATAAAGCCATAGCAGCTTTAGAGGAAATTTATCTAAATTGGATATCTCCAGAAAAAATAATAAGAACTAATCTCTGGAGTTCTGAACTTTCAAAATTAACAGCCAATGCCTTCCTTGCTCAAAGGATTTCTTCAATAAATTCAATTTCTGCGATTTGTGAGGAGACTGGGGCAGATATTAATCAAGTAGCCAAAGCTGTTGGTCTAGATAGTCGTATAGGAAATAAATTTTTAATGCCAAGTCCAGGTTTTGGAGGTAGTTGTTTTCAAAAAGACATCCTTAATTTGATATATTTATGTGAATTTTATAAATTAGATGCTGTTGCTAAGTATTGGCAAGGAGTTATAGATATAAATAAATGGCAAAAAACAAGAATTTCTCAATTAATAATTAATAAACTTTTTGGAAATGCTTCAGGAAAAAAAATTGCGATTCTGGGGTTCGCATTTAAGTCAAATACAAACGATATTAGAAATTCTCCTGCAATTGATATTTGCGAAGATTTATTGGAAGAGGGCTCTCATCTAGCAATTTATGATCCTAAAGTAACACATTCACAAATTAATATTGCGCTTGAACAAAAAATTAAACGATTAAGAAGTTCTGATGAAATGAATATATTAAATGTTTATTCCTCAATTAATGATGTTTTTAATGATTGTGATGCGGTTGTTGTTTTAACCGAATGGGAGGAATTTAGTTTTATCGATTGGGTAAAATGTTCAAAGGTTATGAGAAAACCTTCATGGGTCTTTGATACAAGATCTTGCGTAAATAAACAAGAAATAATTAATGCTGGATTTAATTTTTGGAGAATAGGCTCTGAAACCAATCATTTTTTCTAAGAAGATAATCAAAAAAAATAATTTTTTATGATAGTAAAATCATTTCTAAATCAAACAAAATTTAAATTTATATTTTTTGGAATTATCAATACTATTTTGACTAATCTTATTCTCCAGATTGGATTACTTGTACTTTCAACGGTTCTTGCGACTTTTTTTAGCCAGATGTTTAACTTTCTTTTTGGATACTTTATTTACAGTACAAAAGTATTTAAAGTTGGTTCTTTTAAATTGAAATTTTTTTTGAAGTATATTTTTCTTATATTATTTTCTTGGAACGCGAGTTGGTTAACAATTGATTATTTATTTAGTTATGGAATATCAAAAAATCTTACAGCCGTTTTAATCATCCCACCTTTTGCATTATTTTCATATTGTATTCAGAAATATTTTGTTTTTAAGAATTAAATCTTTTTGAAAATTATCTTTTATTACAAACTATATAATTTGAAATTATGAATGAATCTAAAGAAAAAATACTTTTATCAGTAATTGTCCCATGTTTTAATGAAATTAAAACTCTAAAGGAAGTTATAAAAAAAATTAAGAATTCTCCAATTGATTCAATGGAAATAATTGTGGTAGATGATTTTTCAACAGATGGCTCCAAGGAAATTCTAAAAAAAATTAGCGATGAGGATGTTATTGCTGTTTTTCACGAAAAAAATAAAGGTAAAGGTGCTGCTTTATCTTCAGGAATAAATATTGCAAGAGGAGAAATTATTATTATTCAAGATGCAGATCTAGAGTATGATCCTAATGAATTTCCTCAAGTTATTGGACCTATTATTGATGGTAAGGCCGATGTTGTCTACGGGAGTAGATTTCAAGGAGGTCAACCACATAGAGTTGTATATTATTGGCACCGATTAGGAAATGGATTTTTAACTTTTTTGAGTAATATATTTACTGA
>MDSZ01110248.1_pt1 | contig 24200 bp, 21 predicted proteins | sample 811201 | NCBI WGS metagenome assembly MDSZ01 (sample SAMN05326647, study PRJNA326480) | marine metagenome | isolation source: seawater | place: Indian Ocean: North | collected 2010
CGCTGGGCGCCGAGAGAGCTATGGGAACAAGTGGCCCACGTGGATCCCACCGCGGCCAATCCCACAGTTAGCGACTACACCCGCCGCAATGCCCGTCGCAATGCGATCAAACGGGTGGACGGCAAGCACTTTTTCGATTAAAGATCGCTACCTGAACCACAAACTTCCCCACACCCGTCAGAACAAAACTAGAAAAAACATAATTTAGAGACTAACCCTGCAGTGAAATCGCAACACGCCCAATACCTGCCAAAATCAAATATTAAACAGCATCATCAATGCCTTTATACAGAATATCTAACGGAACAAGGATTGAGAAAGGCACTTAGGTTTTTCCCTAAAGACTAACCCAGCAGCACCAAGTAAATTTAATCCATAGCCCATGGACCTTTTCACACCCTACGATACACGAATCGAAAATCAGCGAGGTTCTCTGCAGCTTCATCGAAAGAGCCTGAAGGTCAACATCAGATCTGGACAGGTGCCAATAGCTGATCACAAGAGTTTAAATTCGTCACAGCCCAGACAAGCAGATCGACACATAAGTGATGATAAGTATGCAACAAAAAATAAATAGCAATAAGCATCACCGCCATAGGAAAATCAGGGCTTTTCGGCTAGTGCGGATGTAGCAAGATGTTCATAACAGTTGCACTGATAATCAAGCAGGATGCCCAACCCTCCAACAGGGACGACCGAATGGGATTTTGCCTGAGTTTCTCATAAACATTCTTAAAATCTGTAGAGCAACTAGAGCAAGTCACCATACATCTTTTTCTCAAGCTTGGGATCCACTACGGCTCATAGAGTGTGAATTGCAAGCACCATGGGCTAAGACCGCAAACTATTACCATGCAAATGCCAGTATTTAAGAAATGTGGGTTGTTCGGCACCATATAGTGACCAAGAAAATCTTCAATGGTGATTAGCCGCAGAGTATTTATGAGAGCGCACACTGGGGAATGGTCAACCACGAAGTCAACCGCAAAAATAATGTCAAGTCTCTGAAATCCGCATAGAAGGGCTTACAGGAACCAGCTCACCGTCTGCGCTGCTGCCAAGTAACTGCACCATTCGGGAGATAGCAAAATCTAGTTATAGGCGTTGTACAATCTTGAGCAGCAAGTAGGCCCCGAGCCAGAGTGGCAGATCAACCAATCACGTTTCTGGCAGGAGCTCTGAGCAACTGAACCTCCATACCGGCTGAAATACGCTGAAAATAGGACCTGTTTCAAAAGACGAGAATACTTCATGGCATCCGGTATGCACCTGAGGCAATTTCGTTTTCAGTGGATTGCTTGCTTAAACGCTGGATAACGCGATAGAATTTAATTTAAGTAGTAAATTGCGACGCATGAATCCAATTGTTAATCAATGCATCCAAAAAATCGTTGATGCAGACTTCGAGTCAAAACCCTTTAAACACCTTTATATCGAAGACTTCCTGCCTCCAGAAATATTCCAAGAATTCATAAAATCAGACCTAATTAGACTACCGAAAGCGCGTGATTCCAGAGCTCTTTGCGAAACCTTAAGCCGCTCAGGATATAGATCTATAGGATTTCCTGGATGTACGACTGATGTAAGCGAATATCTTGCTTGGGAGCGTGATGGGTTTCACTCTAATGTGAACACATGCGAAGGTTTTGGAATGGTATATCGACTAGAGAAGTTTGACAAAGCGACTAAGAAACTAAACGATCTTCTAGCATCCGACGATTTTCTTTCAACACTCCTAGAAAAATTTAACATCATCAAGGAAGAAGTTGACTACGATTTCGGTATTCAGAAATATTTAAACGGTTACGAAATAAGCCCCCACCCCGACGTTCGCGCCAAGGCACTGACATATATGGTCAACGTAAATACTTCTCCCGAAATGAGTAAGGAAAATATTCATACCCACTACTTAACATTTAAGAAAGAATGGAAGCATGTCGAGACGTATTGGGAAAACAATAACGACGTCGACAGGTGCTGGGTACCCTGGAGCTGGTGCGAGACCAATAAATTACAATATGTAAACAATAGTATTGTAATTTTTCAGCCGACTTCTTCAAGCATGCATGCGGTCAAGGCTTCATATACTCACTTTGAGCATCAGCGCACTCAACTTTATGGCAACCTTTGGTATAAAGGGTATAGAGATGGTGGTTACACAGCAGAGTCAGGCTCAAAAAACTCAGCCATCAGATTGCAACAGCCTTCGTGGGAATGCTATGACGTCACTAAGCATTCTACCGGGAAAATGAAGTCGTCTTCTAGCCTCAAATCCAAAATCATGAAAAAGATAAAATCAAAATTTGAAAAATTTAATTGACACAACAAAATCACCTCTCAACGCAAGAGCACTACAGATGTCGCTTTATGAATCTTAATTAAAGCCCTTTATTTATTTGGGCCACTTTTAAAGTTTGGATGTCGATCCCACCTTAGGGATTGCTATCGCCACCAAAAAGTCAACAAAATCTATGGCTTGATTGCGACAAAGTAGATCAAGCAGCAATGGCTAAAAGAAATAAAAGCGTCAACTGATTAATTTGCTATTGTTTCACCATAGCAACTCCTTGATTTGTTCACAACTAATACCTATAGCAATAGTATTTCAACTATTTTTTTGCGCGGCATAACAGTTCACCGTTCCTTCAGCATGGACCGTTCCGGTAAAGGCCTCTACAAAATTTTAGTTAGTGGTATTTTGACAATACATTAATAGGCTTTATGCCAGTAGCACCAGCAACTTTAGGGGCGATCAACACCCTCCGACGGCGGATCATTGGACGCTCGTGGAGTTCAGCCTGCTGCTGAGGTCAGTTCTTAAAACCGGCCTCATACCCACCAGAGTGATCGACAACCCCCATGACGGCAACACCTTTACAACACAGAGTACTGTCCGATCCGCACTAACATCTAGTACTGAGCTTTTGACTAGTACATTTACCGTTGTTCCAAAGCTACATGTTTTTGTTTTGCTCATCAAGTCATTCAGTAGACCTCAACAATCTTCGTTGCGGAGGGTAGACCACAAAGATCACATGATTCTACGCCCAAAAAATCTCCAAGTAGATCAACTGAACAAGCGAATCGCTCTGTTTAAATCTAGAAGATCATTAAATGCACCTACAACGCCGGCACAGCAGATTTGTAGTAGTCAGCTCGTCGTTGCAGGTATTTGGTTCATTGATGGTCTAAACAGATGAAGTCGGGGATTATTAGAGCCAGTCCGCTGAAAACTTCTTACAAGAACTCAGCTCGGTAGGAGCTACCTATAGCTGAAACAACCCACATGCAGCTTATGCGCTGTGCACTTCATCAAATTGCCGAACGCTGCAGAAATCACATTTTAGTCGCATGCTTTTCGTCTAGGACCACCTCGATTTAAGCCAGCCTTGTGGCGATGGCCACAAGATTTTCGAGTACCCGACACTGCTAGAACAGACAACACTGAACTCACCGTTGAATAAGAGATCTGCACACCTCTAGTGGGTCAATTAGTTAGTGTTGACGCATGTTATGTGGCCAGTCCGTGCCCCCTCATAGCGGTGTACCCGCTCTACATACTTCAGTTTTTTGAATCGGCCAAAGCTTTATAAAGCAACTAGCCAACGGTGAAGAATGGCACCTGCAACACTTTGGCGGCTTTTACAAACGAACGAAAACTATCCACGGGTGAAACGGCTGAGCACGTATACGAAGTTGGTGGCTTGCTGCCTAGCAATAGTAGACACTGCCTCAAGGTCTGAATCATCTTGGAGCATGGGATTACTCGTCACTCGCAGAGATCACACACCCATTAGACTCAATTCATTGGATGCTCGATTTAGTGCTTTTTGTAAGTAGACCTGCTATTACTACCTACCCGCTCTAATCATCTGCCCGACTTAACAATTCAGATGGTGGAGAGCTCGTTCGCCCTAAACCGCTTCAGTACGCGTTAGGAGAACGCAAGTGCAGCAGAGTTCTTATCAAGATCTTGATATCAAGAGTGAGACTCCAATCGCGCTGGTAACGCAGATCAGCATCAATGCGACGAGCCATCGCTTCAATTTGAGCGGTTTCTCCTCGCCAACCCTCCACTTGAGCCAGGCCAGTGATACCAGGCTTGAAGGCGTGGCGCTGCATATAGCCGGCGACATGCCGACGGTAGTACTCGTTATGCTCCACGGCATGGGGACGGGGTCCAACAAGGCTCATTTCACCTCGAAGAACATTAAAAAGCTGAGGAAGTTCATCGAGGCTCCAGCGCCTCAAAAAATAACCTACTGCAGTAACGCGGGGATCGTTTCGAGTGGCCTGTCTGAGACCAGGTTGATCGCCTACTTCAAGCACACGCATAGTGCGAAACTTGTAAACTAAAAAGCGTTTTCCATCAAGGCCATAGCGAAGCTGGCGAAACAGTACTGGACCTGGACTAGAAAATTTAACAACCACAGCGATTACCAGCAACACAGGTGAAATCAGCAGCAAGCCTGCACCGGTGAAAAGGAGGTCGAAGCTTCGCTTGAGCTGACGGTCGGACAGGAGCTGACGGCTGCCCCAAAGATCAAAGCAAGGCTGGACTCCAACCTGCTCCACCGTGAAGTGCATGCTGGAGCTGGCCCAGTGTGGCGCGTAAACCACAGGAACAGATGTATCACCAAAGAGCTGAAGCATGTGCTGCATCTCCAAGCCATCTTTAGTGACGTGGCTGAAGACGATCCTGTCCACCTCATTGTTGTCCAGCCAGCGACGCATCGCACGTTGATCACCCCCGAAAGCCGGCAAACCTGGAGAGTTACCTCCATCAGGAAAAGGTGGCTGGGGCCCGAACCAAGCCGCCAAACTCAATCCCATCCAGGGATTGCGGTGCAACTCAGCCGAAAAAGCAACAGCGGCTTGTGGCAAGCCCCAGTAAAGGATCTTGCGACTGTTACCACCCCGGCTGCGATGAACCCGAAGCAGTTGACGTAGACCAACGTGGTTGATCAGCAAAACCAGCCAGGAGGCGATGGCCCAAAGCGATGTGTCTATACGGGAGAAGCTGGCGGTGGATTTGGTGGCGTAGCTAAGAACAAGCAACGCAGCGAGAACCAGTAGCCAAGCGAAAGAAACATGACGCCCCAGGGACAATAGGCTCCTGCTGCGATAGCTGGCATAGAGGCCAGCTTGAGCCAGCACAATCGCAATGATGAAGACCAGCCAGAGGCAGAGAGGCAGACGTCCCCAGGCATAAAAAGCCAGGGCTCGATCGTTGAAGACGATGAACAGCAGGGACACCACCAATGGATCTAGCAAGCGCTGCATCCGGGCGATATCTCTGCCATGCAATCTCAATAGCCCGTTAAACATCGAGCGGAACGGAGAATGCAAGTGACTTAGTTAAACACGACGGTTTTGAAAGATGGTGGTATGAACCCTGAGACACAGCAGGATCAGGGTTTCGTTGGTCGTGCGATTGTAGGAGACAGAAGAGAGCCAAAGGGCTTACGCAGCAGCTTGATCTGAAAGTAATCAAACATAAGTAGATAATGATAGATTACTGTCAAATCTACGTCAATGAACTAGATCATAGCCTACACGCAGCACAAAAAGAAGTGCTTCGTGCAAGTTTAACCCTGTTAACGATTGAAATTGGGATGATTCCTTAAGCTCATCAAGAGCCGCAGGGAATGCACTAAGCCGCGTCAGCCACCAAAACCTCTAGCTCTTGTTCAAAACGACTGAGAACAGCTTCACTACCGAAGCGTTGTTCCACCATGGACCGTGCTTGGCGACCAGCGACCTCACGGCGCTGGGGTGAGCAAATAAGCTCGCGAATAGCTGCTGCAAAAGAAGCGGGATCGCCAGGTGGGACACAGGCCCCAACTTGGGAAGCCAGGGTGGCAAGTTCGCTGCCTTCTGGGGAGCTTGCCACCACAGGCCTACCGCTGGCTAACATACCTAGGAGCTTAGATGGGAGGACCAGATCAGCAGCCTCAGCTTTCTGGGGAAGCAGATGAATGTCGGCTGCATTGAGCCAATTATTAAGACGCCCCAATGGCTGGAGAGGTAAATGAAGTACTTGGTTCAGGCCAGCGGTAGCCGTAACTATCTCTTCCTTTGTGGGACCCTCCCCAGCAAGAAGCCACACGAGCCTAGGAATGTCAGAAAGGTAGTGGATCACAGTTACGAGTTGATCGAGCCCCTGCTTTTGGTTCATAGAACCCGAATACATAAGGACCAGTTGATCGGGGTCGATACCTAATTCACGCCGATAGGGGTTCTCTAGGCGGGCAACACCGAATTGTGGGTAAATCACATCAAGATCCACCCAGTTGGGTAAATGTATGATCTTGCTCTGATCCACCCCCTTGTCGATAAGCCGCTGCACCATGGCGGCACTGATGCTGCTTACACGATCAAAGCCACGCAGGGTACTTCGCTCCCAAGATTCCGCCATCGAGCGCAAAATACGACCCTTGAGCAAACCCAGCTCGAAGGCGGCATCGAGCTCAAAGTCCTGGATATGCAGCAACGAGCGAGTGCTGCGGCCGCAAAGACGCCCGAGGAGCAGTGCACCCGGCGCACAGAAGAACGCCGGTGCGACGGTGATCACAACATCGGGGCGCCAACTGATCTGGGAAAGAAGCGGTCCGATGCTTGAGAGAGCAAAACTGGCGAGATGAAACAGGCGGGTCAAGCCCCTAGGGCGTCGTGGAACCCAAATAGGGCAGCGCCACACCCGCACTCCATTTACGTAATCAAGACCAAAGAAATTTTGATAACCGGTAGCGATACGCCAGCCAGGGAAATAGGGCGGGGCTGTGATCACCCGCACGTTATGACCGCGAGAAGTCAACCAGGGCGCAAGTTCACCGGTGTATTTACCAATGCCAACAGGCTCAGGAGAGTAATTAAGACCGTAAATAAGAATTTTCAAAACGATTCAGCGAGCATCTTGCTGCTCCAGTTCGTGCACTTTAAGGACTATCATAGTCTCGTAAATGGACTGGAGCAATGCATAAGTAAAGCCAGGGCGTCCATCCAGGAAACCCCGCTTAAATAAGTAGAGCAGTAAAAATTTGATCAGTGGACGGGCGGGGAGGCGATAGAAAAGCTCTTTTTGATGAAAACGACGGCGGTTAAAATCAGTCTCGAAAAAAGCAGATCGCAAGTTGAAGGGCTCGTTACTGGAACGGTTTTGAAGAATCTGATGTGCCTCGAACGTGCTGTAGGAATTGTGACGCGCAAACCAGTGGCTAAGACCTTTGGAGAAAGGGTAGTGATCAAGAGGATGCTGCATATCGCCCACCGCCCCGTCTACAACAGTGGTGGGATTAACCAGCCGCTCGTAATGCACGAACTCTGGCCGAAAGAACCTTATGTACCAAGGAGAAGTTTGTACGTACCGAAGCTGACGACCGTAAAAAAAGTCACGGCGACGAATACGGAAAGCTACATCATTATTAGTAGCAGATCTAACAATCTCTTGCAACTCAGCAGCTGCAGCTTCACTTAAGCGCTCATCAGCATCAATAACCAACAACCAAGGAAATTTATAGGGAATCTGTCTAACTCCCCAGGTTCGATGATAACCCTCGTCACCACCATATGCTTTAGTTCTGTCCTGATCAGATCGCTGTATGAAACGAGCACCTGAAGAGATAGCTATTTGTTGGGTACCGTCATCGCTGAAGGAGTCATAAACAACCACGTCAGAACTCCAAGCTACAGAAGCTAGGCAGCCTGGGAGATCACGCTCCTCATTCTTGGTGAGTATTAAAACTGAAATCACACTAAAGAGGACCCTCTTGAATCGACAACTGCATCGCAAATATAGGCAATTGCTCCCAAGGCAAATCCGCAAACAATAGAGAAAGTCAAAGGCTTATACACGACTTGGAAGAAGGACACAAAGATTAACATCGCAAAAGACGCGAGCATCAATCTTAAAACAGGATACCTCCAGTACGCCTTAAAAGCAGTACTGAAAACACGCCTGAATTCCCAAACAATATAGAATATATAGGAAAATGTGAGAATTGCATTAACATAACCACCCTTTAGAAGCGGATAAGTAAGCACGGAGTGTGTAAATGTAGCGTAAAAACCGTTGGCACTATTATAATAAGGAGCCCCAAAACCAGTGCCTAAAGAATTGTTAGCTATAGTCATTACATCAATCAATTCATTCGATTTTGCACTAATACCGTAAGATTCAGTTTTCTGATAAATCTGAAGAAGCAGAGAATCCGCCAAACCTGTGAGGTAGGAACCCCACTCATATACAGCAATAAAAGCAACTACAAACAAGAGAACAATCGAGAAAAAAAGCTTCTTCGGAATCATTAAACGTCTTAAGAACTGAAAGCTTTTACTAACGCTTATTATGGATAGAGGAGACAGTATAGAAAATGCAATAGGCTGACGCAGAACTACCGAAGAAAAAGCAGTTAGCATGACAAAGAAAAATACAAAACAAAAAATCGACTTAAAGTATTTTAACTCACTAAAATACAACAAACCTAGGGAACAACTTGAAAAGGCTGAAAACAAAACAATTGGATCGTACTGCTTATAAGTCTGATCATCGTAAAATCCTGATATCCCAAGCATAGATATATCGAAGCCGGTTTCCTGCAAGCCTCTAACACATAGAATTGAACCTAACAGAGCCGAGAAAAGTAAAATATTTCGCAAAGAGTACTTTTGCGTTATCAATACAACATATGTTATAGATGAAGATAGTGGGAACAACAATACGAAAAGGGAGGGTATTGCATCCCTCATATAATCACGAAAATTAAAAAGTGGATTAAAAACACCTATTAAGCTACACCACGCTAAAGATAGGAAGCAGAAACATACTGTAACCAAGAAAAATTTCCTAAACAAGGGTAATTCTAAAGACAAACATCGGGGCAATTGCCGCGCAAAGAAAATAACAATAAATAAAAAAACCATTATTTCACCAATACCGATGGATTGGGGCCAAGGAGTAGAAAAGGTGGAATAAAAAAATAGAAGTAGAATAAGTGTTAGTTCTGTCATCAGTAAAGGTGGCTCTTGTAGAAAAGTGCAACAGTCAACATAAAACAAAGACGACCGCACAAAGCAGTAATACTAGGCAAGATAGCGTACAACTGTTGATTGGAGCAACAAGTGCGTCGCATGACATAAACTTAACAAAATTAAATATCAGCAAAGAATAATAGTTAACGGCGATAAAAGAAAAAAATTGGAAGGCGATGAAAAGCGCAATATATCCATAAAAGCGACAAACTTATTAGATTGAAATACGAAGATACAGAGACAAGCTGTACTCTTACTTGCTTATTCAACAAAATGAATTATTTAGGCAAACATTGCTTGGCGTCACCTATAATAAAAGATATAGTTTAAACAACCAAGCATCGCGGCCATCAGAAAACAACGTGAGACAATAAGTAAAAACCAAAATTCATAGTTTTTCAGCGACAGCGATAAAGATTGGCACATCTATTTTATATGCAAATAAAAGTGACTAGAATCGACATATTGCGAAAGAGTAATTGAAATCAGTTGCCAATACAATTTCCGCAGATATAATATATAATTTGTCCACAGCCAATATATTAACGTTTTCGCATGCAACAGACCTGATTTTGTATTATTTATAGGAAAGACTATTTTACAACACTAAACTACTCTTGGCAAAACCCTAATTTAAAAATTGTAAAAAATATCATTAAAGATAATGCAACTCTGCGCCTGTAGCACGAAAATTAATATCAATGCTGAAGATCGTAAAGCAGTCCACGAATTCTCAAAAAATTTCAAGCTTCTTTCTCTAAAAAGCAACCGCATGAAACAAAGAAATATGGGTTACTCTTATAGCAGAATTCCATACTTAGTAACTTCATCTATCAATACAAGTCAGTTATTGATTGATATAGTTAAAAAAATGCTGAATATCCAGGATCCTGAAAAGAATCAGCGGTACATACACGCGAATTTAGTGAGGATTTCTGCTGACTGAGTATAACTAATATTTACCGAAGAGCGGATACAAAAAAGCAAGATGAAAAAGATTTCATGGGTTAAATAAACTATTTCGCAAAACAATAATTACAACACTATAAGGAATCTAAGGATTGTCGGCGCACCCAAATAAATAAATCGAATATATATTGCCTTCTAGCGAACAGGCAAACAGAATGATATTTTTTATTTTGATAAGAAATAGATAGAAATTGCAAATAGTAATTATATTGGAACGACAAGCGAGAAATAATTGCACTGACGGCAACTAAAAGCTCATTGCATATCTCAATCAAGCAAGACACAAAGACTCAGAAGAAAAAAATCAAAACCCGATGTAGAGTATAATGGATATAGGCCTGGTAAAAAGAAGCATTGATGAAAGAAGATGCTAATTAATGATGACAGGGTATATCAGAAACATTTTCTGAACATAGCAGGAAAAGCAAGTAAATCTGCCAAAGGGCAGGTATTCCGTCAAAAGAACAAACAAATGATGTTTATGAGCCCCCTTCTAGGAATTAATCAGACAGTATCACCTAACTAGAAGTATGAACGGTATAAAAAGTGTTTAAGGGAAACCTTGGAGACTTTACAGCCATAATTTTACCAGATAAATTACCACAAATTACCATGGCTACAATACATTCATTATCTCCAATGCCAGACAATTTTCTAACATTACTTTCAACCCTAGGTGGGAAGTAACAATTCAGAGGACATGCTGCAACATTCTGTGAATGAAGTGCATACAAGAGTGACATAACAAAAATACCGCCGTCTACAAAAGGCATATGCCTCTCATTAACATTAATGGTTTTTTTTATATCAGAAGTCACCAAAAGAAGACCTCCACCCAAGTGACCATAGCCTCTATTACCACCTTGAAGATCAAGGAGTTGGCTTACCAACAGTTTATTTGTATAAATATGAACATGAGATGATTGTCTGTTACAAGACGATGGGGCAGATCTTGCAATGTCTATTGCTTGTTTAAGCTTCTCAAGAGAAACAGGAGTTCCATCAAAGAATCTATGACTTCGCCGACTTAAGGCAAATTCGTGAAAATAGATACTATTTTTAAAGCATTCGTGACTCTCAATAGTATCTTGTTGATGTAGCTCAAAAGTAGAGAGACTAAACATATCTTCAAGAAATTGTTTTCCCCTTTTTACATTGCGGCCATTTAGTAAACTCATGTGATCTGCATGAATATGAAAATATTCAGAGATAGCTGAAGCAGTATCCCGGAGGCACTGATGATCATATCCATAAACAGAACTATAAAGACCTACTGAATCGAGCAAATCACTAAGCAATGAGTTCCCAAATCCATATCTAAATTCAGGCATGCATAACCCCTTTTCGAGGGCGTGGTACTGAGCAACAATTTTGGCAACAAGATTTTCTTGAGATTTATGGCTTGGCAAGCGAGTGCAAGATGTATATTTAATGTATCTGGAAAAATCTATCAAGAAACCCCTAAAAATTTGAGGAATTGTAGCAAAGGGAAAAAAACGCTTCAAAAAGCTTTTCATAATACAAGGTAGAAACGAATAATAAAAGTGGTTAAATTTAGAAAGCAGGGCTCTCGTATTCTTTAATTATATTGAGCACAACGCTGGAAGGTGAATAAAGCGAACAGGAATTTACAACCCTTGATAAGTCTGGATTTTGTGAAAAATTGCGCTCAAACAATAAAAAAGACTCAACCACTTTAGAAAAATCTTTGAAGTCAACGGATAATCCAATATTATCGCCAAAAAGGGTGTTCACTGGAGATATATCATTGACAAATGGGATTAATCCTGAAGAAGCCGCTTCGACAACAGTTAAACCAAAACCTTCATACGTAGAGGGCAAAACAAAAACTGACGAAGCAGTAATTAGTCTAGAGATATTTTCATCAGAAGAATTCTGGTGGAAAACTACATTATCAAGGTTGTTTTTCTTTGCATATGATTTAAGTAATTCTAGAGAGTCCCTTGAACAAATATTGAGACTTACCATGATATTATTTTGATTCATATGTCGAATCAAATCGAGTAAACTAAATAAATTTTTATTTTTTGAAACTCTGCCCCAATACAACCATCTTCGCAAGGACTTAGGATGAGCAAATGGATTAACATTAAATGGATTAAGATCCACTGGATTTGGGCTATACAAAACATTATTAACTGGCGAAAGCCTCGAAAATCTCAAAAAATCATTTTTGGATATAGCGAAGACCTTTGTGAATTGTTTTAAAGCAAAAGGTACCCACAAACGTGAATATAGCCTCTTCATCATAAGAAAACGTTTGGTGTGGAAAAAACCACCATGGGTTGACATAAAAAGATTCTTATGTCGGGCGAAAATAAATGCTAAAATAAAGAGTAGAGCAAATTTTGGATCATGAATATGAATTACATCAGAAGAGCGAAGTAATTTCACCAGAGATAACAGCTTATTGTAACGCAATAGGTCTATGTGTGTAAAATAATACGCAGAAACTAATTTATCAGATGTTGAATAAGAGCAATTAAAACTTGATATACATTTTTTTGTTAAACAAACAACTATGACTTCACGGGTATCACGGGCCATTTCCGATGTAAGAGTGTTAACAACAGTTTCAATTCCACCGATAGCAGGGAAAAAGGATGGAGTAAAGTGGAGAATCTTCATGAATTAAATTTTTTCAAATAGGAAAGACTACTATCCGAATAGGTTCGCATCAAGGAATTTATTTTATTCCAATCTATGCTCTCAGATAATTTGCTGATATCAAATCTCGCATCAAATTGATCAACAAAAAGATGCTTAATATCAAACATTTGTTGAAGATCTAAGAAGCGAGCCGCTCCTCTTTTACTATTGATATAAGAAACGAAAGGAGTGTTGAATATCAACGAAAAGACTGTACCATGAAATGAATCAGTAACAACAAAGTCTGCGGATTTTATGGCTTTAAGCCAGTTTTCGGGAGAAGGAGTATTTATTACTTTGATTCCATATTTACGAAGAATTTGCACATCTCTTGAAAAAATCGACTTATATTTTGAAGGATAAAATGTGACTGGAGTCAGTCGAAATTTATGAGCGAGTTTAGATAACATTTCGCATTGAATTCGCGAAATATCAAGAAGGTAAATAAAAATATACTTGTAATTAGGAGAAAATGTTGAATCTGCACAAAGTCTTGCATAATGGTTTTTATCAATTAAAAATGTGGGATCAAGGGCATGATAAACATTATTAGTTGTCATTTTCGAGAGAATCTCAACACCTGAATTTTCTCTGCAAGAAATAAATTGAAATCTACTTAAGTAATTTGAAATCTGCCTGATCTGAGAAGATGAAAACTTGTTTTGCGCGTGACCAAGAGATGGCGCAAAAGAATATAGATAGGGCTTTTGAAAAGATCCAAATTGAGCGAACGCAAATTCAGTGCTAGGCCAAGAATCAGGATTCCAAATCTGATCACTTCCACACACAAATTGATCAACTTGAGTATTTTTTGCCCACTTTGATATAGATTTTTCACTAAAAAAAATTTGGTTGTAATTTGGAATATAGCGGTCTTTGAACGACTGAGTTGCAATTAGTGGATAAGATCGCAAAAAGGAAGTCAAGCAATATTTGCTAATGTGTGAAATTACCGTAATTAGTTTCCATTTAGTCCAAACAGCAAATTGAAGAATTTTGTTTCTTGTTCTCCTTCTTGTGATTACGTATGGATCATAACCTGCCTCTTTGCACAAATACTGTAGAGCATAAGCTTGCATTATACCTCCGATATTATATGTTAATGGAAGACTGACGATGCCTATTTTTTTCACGAACAGAGAAATAAGGGGTTAACGGAACTTTTATCCAATATTATAACACTCAAAACTATTGAGTAGCCATAATCTTTATAACAGGCTCTAACTTATAAATCGTGCCCACTGATCCCCCTGTAAAGTGCGACTTATATACAGTAATATTTAGTGGTGCAAAACTCAAACTTTTTAAGCATAAATAAAATTGGTCTGATGCTCTTGGGAAAAACGCATTGCATTACTAATCGTAATTTGGAAACTATGCTGATTAACTTTCGAATAGCTAGCTGACCTTGCCAAAAATATTGAAGAGTAATTAAGAGTATAGATCCAAGGGTTATTAGGTCGGCAGTAAGATCTTACGTATATATACGGAATAAATTCTCTAAAGAGAAAATACCCTTTCGCCTTATCACGAAACTTCTCAATAATTCAAGAGTTCTTAAAATTCTACTTTAATATAAAGAGATGATTGTCGAATAAAGCAGTACTACTAACAATGAAGAATCTAGGTTGATATATTACTGTCAAAGCTCCTTGGAGCTTGCCCATATTTTTAACATACTCGTTTATTTTCATTTTCCTCAAACTTTTATTCGAAATCATAAGCCACCCTCGACGGATAAATATAGACAAGATAAAACCATAGATAAAGCTTCTGTGGAGTTTGTATATACCAAAAGGAGCTTAGCTATTCAATGAATTTACCATCCTTAACCTTGAGATTAAGTAGGTGATCGATTCGATTATTTCTTTAAGAATGTCTAGATTAGTTAAACTTAATATCGAAGTCAAAGCTTAATCAATATGTGTTCCTTGTCTTTAAACGTAGAGTAATCGTGACTCGTAAGTATAATCAATCTGTGAGCCGCTTCTTTTTCCAAAGCTGACGAAACTCTTTGGCTAGAAACGGAATCTAATGCTGATGTCGGCTCATCAAGAATGACAATAGGGCGCCGTGTCATCAGCGCTCTAGCTATGGATAAACGTTGCTTTTGGCCACCACTATAATTCTCTCCATTATTAGTAATTAAGGTGTCATACCCATAAGGTAGTGTCATAATAAAATCATGAATATTAATACTGTCACACAATTCAATAACATCCTGAGAAGGGGATCCTGCACATTTTTTTCCTGTAATAAGCTCATGAATTGTGATATTGGGAAGGGAATTTGATTGAGATACGTAGCAAAACATCGACTTCCATAAACTTAAATCAACTGAAGGAACAAACTCATTAGTCGTGATAGATTCAATCCCAACAAATCCTGTTGTGGGGGGTATAAAACCCATTATAATGTCAAGCAAAGTAGATTTCCCACAACCAGACTGACCTATCATGACGTAAAGCCCTGTAGATTTGAAAGACAAACAGACATCTTTCAAAACATCCCTAGAGCTATCAGGGTACGAAAAATAAGCATTTTTAATACGTATTAATTTATCTGAATCTAATGATATATGTTTGCTAAGTTCACCGCTTGATCGAGGTGACGACCAAGATTGGTTCAATGGGATGGATCTTACAGCTCCTGAAACCAATTCAACAGCAGCTGTCCTAGCCTTAATTGCACTCCAAGAGGCATATGCTAATTGTGAGAACACTAAGAGCTTAAATAATGCAAGCGAATAGACTGACAATTCTGACACTAGTATAGAAGTATCCACTTGCCTAAATTGCACTGACAAAACAATTAATGTGACCAAACCAACTAAGACGAATCCTTCTACGATTGTCTTGGGTAAAATATTAAAGTAATCGGATCTTCCTATAGAATTGTGCAATTTTTTATCAACTCGAGAAAATCTCGATATCTCTTTTTTATAGCTGTTGTCAAGAATAAAATTTCTAAAGCTGCAAAGAAAATCCTCAACCAACGCGACCTCCTCCGATATGGCAATTTTTCTTTGCTCTGAGAAAACCTTAAACCTAGGCTTCAAAATTATTATTAAAATTGTATAAATTGCACTTATTGCAAGCAATAGCGAATAATAAATCGGGTGGAAATAAATAATTATAACTAGTAAGCACCCTGAACTGAGTATTAACGAAACGAAAAACTTGAAAGAGTAGGAAATGGCTTCAGAAGCCAAAAGCGCGTAATTTGCAATTAAGGAAATAAATTCTGACTTTTCTGTTGATATCAATAGGGCAGGACTTGTTTTGAACATTGATTCATAACACAACGAAGAAACTTTATTTCCCATTCGAATAGACAGATCACTTGCTATCCGTGTTGAGGCAGCACGTGCAGCTGAAGAGAATACTATAAGTACTATATAGATGACAGTTACAGCCAAGAATTTATCTATAGAATTAAAAATATTCAGCTCAACGATGGGGCTATTTTGATAGCCGAATGCATAATTAATATACTGACCGAGGAATAAGACAACACTTAGCTCGAGTGTTGCAGCAGCAATGGAGAAAAATATTAGCAGTAAGGATGTAAATCGAAATGATTTATTTTTTTTAAGCAGTAGGAAGACAAGACTCAAGATTTGCTTCATTTCAGTTCAGGTTTTCGTTTTTGTACAAACTATCCGCATAAGCAAGGACTCCATCTGGAGATTTATAAACATTAAATAGTCTGATATGTTTAAAATTAAGCGCTTCTAAAAATTCGTGAACCTCAGAAGCAGTTGCCTGATCAGTATAATGTAATATCTCGGAAACTTCCACGTAGATATACTTAATATTTTTCCTAATAAAATTTTTTCCCCCCATTATTACGTCGAGTTCTGTACCTTGGGTGTCAATTTTCATGAAGCCATAGGATTTAGGATCAATACCCTCATTGCCAGGCAGGACCAAGTCTAGATCTTTAATGGTTACTTCAGTAACTTCAATTGTTTTAAGAAGTTTTCCAGAACTTTTTTCTAAGGCAGATTGTGAAGGTTTCAGAAAAGAACTACAGTCACTTTTGGCAGATGTATTAAATTTCAGCAACCTACTGCCAACATTGCCTAAGCCAAAATTAAAGTATTTAAAAGGCACTGACAATCTCTCTAAGTACTTAAGAGATTTGTTGACTTCATTTGGCAAAGGCTCAAATACATAAAAGGATTTACCAGGGCGAATCAGATTTGCAATTAATAAAAACTGACCTCTGTTCGCCCCAATATCAACAAAGAAAGAAAAATCATTATCAATAAATTCTAGTACTTTAATGTGTTCGCATGCAGGAAAAATCTTGCTGGTCAAGAGATCAATCGATCTCACTCTAAAGACTGAAAAAATAACCTTTAGTGTAGATCGCCACCATCTCTTTGAATACTTTCTCAAAAGGATTTTGAATTTCATTTCAAAAGGCATGCTAATTTGTTGGTGAAACTGAACTATATGAGAGAATCTGCATGTCGTTAAGTCATTATATACTACTCCGCTCAAAAATATTGAAAATCAAGAGCCATTGTCACAGTCAATCTGGTTTTGGATTAGTAGTAGGGGAAACAGCCTGGCTGTTGGAGCTGCTGGCACGGCGTTTGATGCCGTGCACCTCATAGCTCTTCTCCAGCAGTAGCTCCGCCAGGTAACTACCGTCTTGGCCGATGATGGCGGTGATCAGAGCGGTTTTTGTCTGGGGAAAGGGCATGTGGGCGAGGTGGAGGTGCTGGGGGTGTCATTAAGGGGTTCAGGCTGAAGTCTGCAAGAGGTTCAAAAAAGTTTCAAAAGATCTCGCGAAGCTTTACTTAGCGAAGGTGGGGCTTCAGCAGTCCAGAACAACTTTTTTCAGCTGGTGGCTACCAATACGTGGCGTAGACACACCACGAATGCTGAAGCAGCAACGGACGGGAGCAGGGCTCGACCGCCTCAACTGCTGAAGTGACAGGAGTTTGCCATGGATCGATCGCATCCATCGCCACGTTGACAGGAGAAGCCGATACACCTGCAAGCCAGAGAGAGAGCGCGCGCGAGAGCAAGACACGTTTACGTGTCAATAACGAGACGAAATCGCGCTTTAATGCAATAAAAAGAGGGTTCGACCCGACGTGTAATACAACCTCCACAACGCTGTGCACTGCATCAAGCGAAAGCAATAACTCGAACTTGCAAGGCCTGGTCGCACTGAAAGCCAGCATCACCGGTGACCATGTCGACATGAGGCCCAGAGTGCAGGCAGCAAGACGCCTACAAAGCTCCGGCTGCCTAAAAAGCAAGCTGCTGCGGGATCGCCTGATTGGATACCGTGAGCTGGGTGAACCTCAGCAACGCAGGCGTTCCTCAGCCAATGAATGTTGGAAATCCTGGTAGGCCATTGTCAAGCCCTGCTCCAAAGGGATAGAAGCCGTCCATCCCATCATCTGCAGTCGGCTTACATCCAGCTGTTTCTTGGGGGTGCCATCGGGTTTGCTGCTGTCCCACAAAATTTGGCCTCGGTATCCCGTGGCCTTGGCTACCGATTCCGCCAGCGCGCGGATCGTCAGATCCACTCCCGTGCCCACGTTCAGGAACGACGGATCATCCCCGACAGGTTTCCATTGCTTTAGAGCAAAGAAGCAGGCCTCGCCCAGATCATCTACATGCAGGAATTCCCTTAAAGGAGAACCTGTGCCCCAACAGGTCACACTTTTTGCTCCGGCCTCCTTGGCTTCATGGAAGCGGCGGACCAGCGCCGGCAGCACATGGCTGTTCTCCGGGTGATAGTTGTCACCGGGCCCGTAGAGGTTGGTGGGCATCAGGCTGATGGCATCGAACCCGTGCTGTTGGCGTAGGGCCTCGCAGAGCTTGATGCCGGCGATCTTGGCGATCGCGTACCACTCATTCGTGGGCTCAAGTGACCCGGTGAGTAAAGACTCTTCCTTGATTGGCTGCTCAGCAAACTTCGGGTAGATGCAGCTGCTGCCCAGAAACAACAACCGTCTCACCCCGAATCGCCAGGCTGTTTCGATCACATTCGTTTGAATTTTGAGATTCTCCAGCAGAAAATCAGCTGGATAGGTGTTATTCGCGTAAATGCCGCCCACCTTCGCAGCAGCCAGCACCACCACATCAGGTTTGTTCTCTTGATACCAATTCTGCAACGCTTCACCATCCAAGAGATCCAACTCCTGCCGGGTTGGTGTCAACAGTGATCCACCTTTCGCTACATCGCCATAGCCTTTCTGCTGCAACGCTCGGCAGATCGCACTGCCTGCCATGCCCCTCGCACCAGCCACAAAAAAACGGTCGTCTTGATTGATCAAATCGTTCATAACTTCCCCCCTGCTGCTTTGATCGCTTCTGGGTTCGTCGGTGGATTCTCCATCGAACCCACCACATTGAACCCTTTTAATTTCAAATAAGCCTCCTTCTTGGCTTCTTCCTTGTCTGTTACAACCATCTCAGCAACTAGTTCTTCTAGCGTCGTGGTTGGTGTCCAGCCCAACTTCTCCTTGGCCTTGGAGGGATCGCCCAGCAAGGTCTCCACTTCAGCAGGACGGAAATAACGTGGATCAATCCGTACGACCACCTCACCCGTGGATCGCTTACCTACTTCCTCCAACCCTTTTCCTTCCCATTCGATCTCGCCCCAGCCCAGCTCCAATGCCGTTAATTCAATAAATCGACGCACACTTTCCTGGCGACCCGTGGCAATCACGAAATCCTCTGGTGGACCCTCTTGCTGCAACATCCGCCACTGCATCTCAACATAATCTCTTGCATGACCCCAATCTCTCAATGAATCAAGATTGCCCATGTATAAGCATTCCTCCAATCCTGCATCAATACGAGCCAAACCTCTAGTGATCTTGCGCGTCACAAACGTTTCCCCCCGCCGCGGGCTCTCGTGGTTGAACAACACCCCGTTGCAGGCATACATCCCGTAGCTCTCGCGGTAGTTCACCGTGATCCAGTAGGCATAAAGCTTGGCCACCCCGTAAGGGCTGCGTGGATAGAACGGCGTGGTCTCCTTCTGAGGAATCTCCTGCACCAATCCATAGAGCTCGCTGGTGCTCGCCTGGTAGATCCGGGTTTTTTCGATGAGCCCAAGGATCCGCACTGCCTCTAGTATCCGCAGCGTGCCCAGCGCATCGCTGTTGGCGGTGTATTCCGGGCTCTCAAAACTCACCGCCACATGACTCTGGGCGCCGAGGTTATAGATCTCATCCGGCTGCACCTGCTGGATGATCCGAATCAGGTTGGTGCTGTCAGTAAGATCTCCGTAATGGAGCACCAGACGTGGATCTGCCTCATGGGGATCCTGATAGAGGTGGTCGATCCTATCGGTGTTGAAGCTGCTTGCACGGCGTTTGATGCCGTGCACCTCATAGCCCTTCTTCAGCAGTAGCTCCGCCAGGTAACTACCGTCTTGGCCGGTGATGCCGGTGATCAGGGCGGTTTTTGTCTGGGGTAAGGGCATGGGGGTGATGGGGGATAGGTGAGGATGTCGTTGAGGGGTTCAGGCTGAAGCCTGCAGGAGGTTCAAAACATCTTCAGAACCTTTCGCAGAAGCCTCACCCGGCGAAAATGACTTTTCAGCAATCAAGTGCAGACATTTCATCTTGATGACACCCAGCAGTGGACACACCATGGCTACTGAAAACACAGTGGGCGAAGCTGGGCTCGACCGTCTCGACTGCTGTGATGGGGAGTTTGCCACGGATCTCTTCCATCGCCATGGGCAGGGGAGAAGCTGATGCCCCTGCAGAGAGAGAGAAAAAGGCTATTGGCACGATTACATCTCAATAACGTAACGAAATCGTGTCAAACTCCAGCACGGTGAACCCTTGGCCCGTCGTGCAGTTCAACCACCACAACGCTGGTTACTGCATCAAGCGCAAGCAATCACTCGAACTTGCAAAGCCTGGACGCGCTGAAGCCAGCATCACCGGTGACCATGACGGCATGAGGCCCATGGGACTTCACCCGCAATCAAGACGATCAGGGCGCTCGCATCGAGGGATGCAACTGCAGAAGGTGGTGCAGCGGGTCGGGTCAATCGCGCACAAGGCACCGCCACTTGTGACTGGAACTCTTCTCTCAGCGTGCGGTCGTTCCGTAGATGTCATTTTTCACCACCACCCATCGAGAACCCAGGCAGCAGTGGCTGAGGCGGTTTTCCTTGAGGTTCCACTCCAATCCTTCAGAAAACCTCACCATTCGGTGTTCCTCCTGAAACGTTCAGCCTCACGCAATTGAAGAGCAGGCGGCGGCTCAGACGCGATGCAGCAACACGTCATAACCCGGACACTGCCCAGGCCGGAAGCTCTCTGAAAGACGCGGTAGATCCACGCGGTCGATACACAAACGCTGCTTAGCGCTGATTGGCGGCAGGGTAATCAGGGCTGAAACGGGTGCCCGGGACTGTTCCGATGTCTCCGTTGGCGGCTTCGCGAGGTCGAGCCCTTTTTATTCAAACGTTTTGCCAACCCCCAAGGTAAAAACATCTACAGCCCTTGCCCATGGTCACCGAGCGGCTACGGCAGCACCTGCGTGGCAAGAGCCATCAGCATTTGATCAGCCGTGAGCAACACGGCCGCGTCTCGGCGCGCCAGAGCCAGACAGAGGCCGTCGTAAACCGGGTGATCCAAATGACACGCGAGAGCCAGTGCCTCCACCTGAAGGTGACGATCGGGTTCGATGTGATCCACAAGCGCAGTGGCCCGGCTGAGGCAAAGCTGCAATCCATCGGCCTGCAACTGGCCCGCCCTCTGTAGCCGCCAGAGAGCACTGGAAACGTCGGTGAGCATCAGCTCAGGCGGCGAGGTCGTCTGCGCCCTTGCAATCCAGCAAGGCGGCAGGTGGGGAAGCGTAGGAGAACGCAACAAAATTGCTTCAGTCCTCTGATCAGCTCGGGATCAGGAGCTCATGGTTGGCCACTTGATACCGAGCGGCGGACTTGCAAAGCTCCAAGTTAAAACTGGCCAGCTGCAGGTTCAGCCATTGGCAGACAGTTCAATGCAGGGAACGACCAGCCCGAAGCGGAGGCAGGCTGTGCAGCCGCTATTCGCGCAAAACCAAAAATCGTTGCCAGGCGTGTTCCTGAAGGAACGTCAGGGCAGTAGCGGTGCCGGCTTCCTGCAATAAATCCGCCAGCACCAAGGATGTGTCGATGCAGAGGCGCCTCAGTAGCGGACTTCCTCTCGCAGGGTGGACAGGGAACTCCCTTTATGCATTGGTTGGTTGGTTGTGTCCGTCAGGAAGGCGTCGAAATCAAAACCTGCCGCAAGCCGGGTGATCTCCACGTCTTCACCGGATCCCACAGCAATTTAAAGGGCCGATAACTGAGCTTTCACCTGAGCCATACTAAGGGCTTGCATTCCCAGGCCGATTGGTCAGATGACCAACTCAGCCGTGAAAAAACATAGAGAGCGACGCTGCTCAACCCGCGCTTGGGGAATCAACTGCTCCTGGGCCATGCCATGGGCTGTAATCACCAGCTCTTCTATGGCAAGGCTGCCATTACCAACCGCGACGACTGAGTCATCTCCTGCACAGCCAATGCCCGCGGAAAGCCCTGCTGTCGCCTGAAAACTGCCCTCAATAGACACTGCTCAGCTGGTGAGGCCTTCCAGATTTCAGCCCGATGGATCGTCGAGCCTGAGGAGTCTGGTGGGGCTGTGACGTCAGCCGGATTCTCGAGGCACTGTTGTTCACCGGCAGAAGGACAAACCCGAAGGGCGTGCTCCTCTGGGCTGACGATCAGCGCAATGACACGGTCATCCGAGGCCAACTCAAGCACTGCGTCCTAGTTTTCAGCACAGAGCAGATCAAACTGATCGTGGGTTAGGCGCAGATCAGCAAGGAACCTCAGCTGCGGGAGATCCGGATGTGGGCTGGTGGTGAGGCACATCGCCGCGAGCCGAAACCTCACTTAAATTAGCTGGAACGATTTTCACGGCCTGGCCGGACGGGAAAGGATTAGTTGGTGTTGATCAGGCGGAACAGGGTCCAGATCTGCACCAGACCGCCCAACGGCTGACTCACCGCGTTGATCGCATCGCTGGCCCGCGCCAGGGTGCTGCGGTTTACCTTCACCGAATCACCATCCCGAAGCGGCGGGTTCTTCTCGTTCGAGGCTCCCTCTCCCAGATCAATTCGGAACTTTTTGAGGGTGGCACTGCCATTGCGATTGATCCGCACCAATTCCACATTGCCGGTGCTGGCCCGCCAGTTCTTCGGGCCGCCCGCCGCCAGCACCGCCTGCACCAAAGGAGTGTTGGCCTGCAATTCCACACGCCCGGGTGTTTCCACCTCGCCGATCACGTTCACGGAGATCACCTGGGGCGAAAGATTCACAGCCGCCAGCTCAACAGCTTCCTCGGGGGTTTCCTCAGCCTCGCGGATCCGAATCGTGTCGCCATCAAACAGGAAGGGATTCTGGCTTTGGTTGCCGTCCAACACCAGATCAAGCAGATCCAGCTTCGCCTGCTTGTAACTGAGCTTGCTCTCTTGGCCCGGGAGACGGCGCTGCAGCACAACATCTCGAAGATTGGCATTCTGGGTGATGCCACCGGCCTTCTGAATCGCATCCACAACAGTAGGTAAACCACTCAGCCGAATCGCTGGCCCGCCTTCGGTCTGGCCCGTTTCACTAGTGGTGAGGGAATAGATGCCCGGTCGTTCCACCTGCCCCACCAGGGCCACCCGGATCGGGCGCGGTTTCACCACCCGCAGCTGCAGATCCGGCCGCAGCAGTTCCTTGCTCATCAGCTGCTGCACCCACAGCGTCGCCTGCTGCAGGGTCAAGCCGCTCAGTCGCACGCTGCCCACCAGAGGCAACGGCACACTGCCGTCGTTCAACACTTCAAGGGAACCAGACAGCTCTTCAGCGTCAAAGAGCTTCAGGTCAAGCACATCGCCGGGTCCGATGATGTAGGCGTCCTCCTGAAGCGTGGACACGGGTTGTTCAGTTGGCATTGCCCCGACGGGCAGCACGGCAACTCCCAAAGCCAACGTCAACGCCAGGGATCGCAGAACAGGCATCAGGCTCGGATCAGCCGGTACGAGAACGCAAGTGTCCCACGCGTTCTTGGAGAGTCAAACACTGCCGACTAAGTTACAGTCCGTCACGTCATGTTGAATGTCGAATCTGGTGGCCGCACCGGGGCAATCACCGGATTTCGATCCCCGCAACGTACAGAGAGTGCGGGTAAGGGATCTTGGCGCAACCGAGATCGGTAACACCGACGACGAAATTGACCTGCGCGAGCTTTGGCGTGCCCTGCAGCGCCGCAAGAAGCTCGTTGCCGTGACCGCTGGCGGCGTCATCCTGCTGGCCGCACTGTTCACCACCTTCCAACGCATCTTTCGCCCCGTTTACGAAGGAGCCTTTTCCCTGTTGATCACCGACCCGATCAGCAATGAAGGCGGCGGTCGCTCGAGCATGGCCAACGTGGAAGGCACGATGTTTGAGCAGCTGGCACGCAACACCACCAGCAACGACATCCCCACCCTGATCGAAGTGCTGCAAAGTCCGGTGTTGCTGAA
>MDSZ01009236.1_pt1 | contig 24181 bp, 11 predicted proteins | sample 811201 | NCBI WGS metagenome assembly MDSZ01 (sample SAMN05326647, study PRJNA326480) | marine metagenome | isolation source: seawater | place: Indian Ocean: North | collected 2010
TCCAATGCAGGGCCCCTTCACTGAGAAATACATCGGTGGCCATCAATCTCGCCATGTGCGTCTTAACCCGGGCTCTGATGATTTTTCCGTCAGACCAGAGGCGTGGAGAATCTTGGTGGGCAAACAATCCCGCGAGACCTGTGGCACAGATCCCGGCGCTTTTGGATTTGTCGGCCAAGACTACCCATATCCAGCCCTCGGAAAAGACCCTCTGCCAGCAGCGGGAATGTACATGTTTACGGTATTGCCAACCGATGGTGATGTGTTCACTATAAGTGATGGAGACAAGTCCAGAATGTTCCAATTCCGCGACACAAACTCCGTTGCCATTGACTGGACTGCAGGAACTAGCCGCACACTAATTGATTTTGATGGTGGAATGTCGGTCTCAAACACGGCTTTAGCAACGACTAATGCTATTAACTCGTACTCACCATTGTACGTCACAGCCGAGCAGGGTGCCGTCGTCACGACAGCAGTAACGCTCGCTAACTCTTACTATGGATCTCGCGAATCAATGGGAAATTCCACTTTGGGTTCAAAGGGCAACATTCCTATAACAGGAATGAAGTGGTCCAGTACTCGCGTTAACACAAAGGGAGTTTACTTCTCCCACACTCGCGGAACGAATGCATATGGATTTGATAACTACGATGGTTCAACAACCGATGACATCTCGGACAGAACATTCACCATGGCAATGTGGGTATCGTGCTCTGCCACAAATTCAGACGGACAAGGAGGTCTTACAGGAGGCCCCCCAGATCCAGCAGAACACACCTTTGATACAATTGCTAATCGAACTTTCTGGCGCATCGGTCGCGATGGCGACAGTAACGTCAACAAGTGGCTGTACCGTAGTGCATATGACACCGGCGACGACTCTCTTAGATTAAAGTTCCGACAAAAACACGTAAGCGGCGACATGGTGTGGGTTGCTTCTGAGTCCTTAACAGCTAGCCAGTTCGGCCGTCAGAATGGCGGTTGGTACCACATTGTAGTATCATACGATTATGTCGGGACGAACAATTATCCATTAGTTATGATCAACGGGGTAAGTGCTTCTACAGATGCTGGCCTTTCCACCCCTGCTTCTGGTCTAGGTGCTCCCAAGAATGGTACTGGATATTCGCAAGTTGGAATGTATCAAAAGAATAGCAATGGAGTGCCACAAGCAAACTCTGAACTTCAGTTCGCAACAATTGCAGAAATGGCATATTGGGATTCTGCACTTACTCAAACGGAAATAGGTCACCTGTATAACTCTACAGGATCTGGCAACCCTTACACGGCCACGACCCCCACTACTGGACACTTTACTGGACCTGTAGACTTAAAAAGCCACGATCTTGCGCCAAAATATTGGTGGCGCTTCGGTGATGGTGGCGCCAACGGCGATGATCAAATTGCAGATAGTTCAAATGCTGACACTGGTATCTTAGACATGATGAACAATGCGTTTACTTGGTATGCAACAGACGTTGGTACTAACCCGAAAAGACTAGAAATTGTCAGTGTTCTAACGGGTTCTCACGCCAACAGTGCAGCTATAGTTGCTGGCGGCACATGGGCATTCACAGCCGGCCACAGATCGGCAGAAGTTCTCGGCATGAAAGATGGCGCCGATCCTGAAGTTCTAAACTACAACGCTCCGAAGGCCACAAGATATCGTGAAGAACTTATCAAGCGCCCCGTATCCATTAAGAACATCAGGCAGACGACAGCTTCTGTCGATACTGTCATAGCCGCCTCTAGGCAGCACGGCCCAATTGGTAACTATACTCACAATTACGAGATTGTACAGGCAGCTAGTCGCACTGCAAACGACTTAGACTTTAGAAAAACAAGCCGCGTTGATCACGAAAACACTGCGCTAGCCAAGGGTGGCCAAGAGGTTGACGCATCGACCTATAGAAGAAAACTGTTGCAGTTGCAACTAAGCAGCAGCACGCGTACAGAAGCAGATCACAGCGTTGGAGATCCTAATTTTTGGCACAAGGGCGCCCAAGGATTTACTCACAGCACAAGAGATCTCACTCCTAATTCAGTTAGAACCAAAAACAAGACCGTAATTGTATCTAGATTTAGTGCACCCGGCGGATACGAAAGTATGAGCAGAGGATTCCTTGATCCTGCTCACGAAGAAACATCACCTTATGACACGGTTGTATTTAGAAACCGCGCAGTTCGTGGAGACTCACAATATGTTGCAACCAGTGGTTCAGTCCCTGAAAGCTTTAAAGATACTCTTTACCAAGACGGTGAGTTAGCTACGACCTTTAGGGTTGTTGACATTCATGGTGAACCGTGGGGTCTTCGCACACACTTAGCCAGATATACTGCTCCATTCGGTAGAGACTCCGTGCTATCCCACGGCCCAGTCACTGTCCATGATTCTGATGATGGCTCAGTCGATATGATTGACGATCTTGAGCGCCCCGGTTTTCACAAGACACACAGAAACAGAACAGTTCTTAATGAATTCACCACCAGTACAGATAGAGTCATCCGCACAACGACATACGGAGTACAGTCCCTCAGAGGAATCAATATGTCTGCAGACGATGGTAGCGTTAGCAATAACAATGCCAAGTGCTACAGACTAGTGAATCAGAACTTTCAAGGCATGGGCGGCACTAAGCAGATTACTGTAGCGGCATGGATCTATATGGACAGTGAGCAGCAAAACAAAAGAGCAATGTGGTCTCTCGGTGATATGGGGCTCGGAGGTGAACACCAAAGAACGGTCGCTGCAAACAGGCCAATCTGTCACCTTTATGTCGATGCGAACGAGAGACTTCACTTTGTTGTAAGTGATCCTGACACCGCAACCAACAAAAGAAGATGGTACACTGCTACTAGCGCCATCTCCGCCGATCAGATACATAACATTATTCTGACTTACGATGGCCGCGCATCCGCAAACGATCCGGTTATTTACGTCGATGGAGAAGCCAAAAGCCTAACAGAGAGTTCATCCGATGCGAATTATATAATGGATGATATGGAGGCAACCGGCGGCGACGAATCTGGTTTTGGTATTATCATTGGTGGTGGTCCATCAGATACTGCTTCGAACTCTCATCGAACTATGCTCGATACTACTTTCATGGAATTTGCGGTCTGGAACAAGGATCTTAGCGCCACCGAAATAGCACAAGTATATGCAAATGGAATGATGCCTGAACTCAATAACGTCCGAGGTGGCTACCCGGGCCTCGATAACGGCGCAATTGATTCAATAGCAAATCTGGTATCTTGGTGGAGATTTGGAGACTCTGCGGGCGATCCGCAGAACAACACAGATCTTCGAACGTCTGGTTCTTACGATGGCGTTTCTGCTATCCGTGATGTTATGGGCACTAACAATGTCATTCCTTTGTTTCAAGAGAATGCCATGCTCGACTCACAAGCCAGAATCGATGAGGCCAATATTGATACTACCCGCGCCATCCCCGCTGCAGCCGTTAGTAGACTAGTCCATTTACCGACTTATACTTTCTTTACAAAATCTGTGCATGATAACGGGTATGTAAGCCACCAGATTCCTAGAAATCACGCTAACTATAGCTGGATTACCGCATCATTGTTAAAGGGCCACATACCGTCTGGCCTCCCAACATCGTCCAATGCTTTAGGTTTCCAAGTCAGAGGCGCGCTAGCTTACGCCCGGCCCGTGGGCGGCGGAGATGCGGATCGAATATATCTAGCATTCCACCATCAGACAGATACGGTCAACGAAGGCCAGCAAAACAACCCGGTTGATGACTTGGCACATATAGACTTTGTCGGAACAAACCAGATTATTGCCGAACCGGTAAATACGGCAACAAATACACTTGGCCATCCTGACAACACTTTGATGTTTTCCGATAAAAATCTCACAGATGACGTTCCTCAATATATTAACAGAACGCATATCAAGGAACCTTACGGACGAGAAAGCGGAGGAATAGATTATGACATGACAGGTTATATTCTTAACGGGATTATTCATCACCGTCAAGGGCCATATGGTTGGCCTTCGTGGAAACAAATCCGTGGTGCGCATCACCCGGTTGTTCGAACACAACATAAAAAGAATGAGTTCACCTTTGTACTGCCAGACGCAGATGAGATTGAAACTAGTTCATCTGTTTCCGGCCGAAGGGTGATCAGGCCAAGATACGGCAACTTACATTATTGGGACCGCACATTACCTCTTACTACAAAATTTAAGCCCATTGAATCGACTATGTCTATTTCGACAAAAATGCGCAATTCATTTGGTAAAGACATTTCTAAGGAAATTCCTGTAGACATTAACACGACTTATGGAAATGAATTAGTATTTTTCAATAGAGAAGGCATCGATAAAGAATTAGACTTGTCTAGAACCAAAGCCGCCGCATATGAAGAAGTCAAGGACATGTTCACCAGAGGGGCCCTTGAAACCTCACTCTCGCCAATAACTTCGATTAACAAATTTGTATACAAAGAAGTTGTTTATCCGGCTCATCAAAACATGTACTCTGGCGATATTAGAATTAAGAAAGGCTATACTCAAAATTTCTGGAGGTCCACACATGCCCAGAGAACAGCAGAGCAACCAAAGACAATTCATGGATTAGATACTTACGGCCGCGATAAAAGCTTCGATGGGGTTTCTAGCTACACGCACTTTGGAGAAAATAGCAGGGGTCGACCCTCAATGTCTCTCTGGCCACTTGATCATGCTACTGGTGCAATGAACAACTACCCCATCAGTTCTTATAAGGCAGTATTTGCTCATGGCGATGACCACAGTAATCAAGTTGGAAAGGGAGAAGGCGAGTTACAAAACAGATGGTCTTGGCCAATTAAGTTCCATGGTGGTACATTTACATATGGAACAGGGTACCCAACATCTTCAGTTTGGTCCGAAAAGAGCTTTACCAATGCCGCCGGCTCCACGTACCAAGGAAACAGGTTGCACCCTGAAGCAACTGCGTGCTTTTACATGCCGCACATGTTGCACGCAACCTCATCAATTACAAGCCCAACGGGACTGCCGCTTGTTAATTCAACTGCTTCTATGAATCGTTCTCAAACTATCGAGAGCATTATTTCAAACAGTACAGCTAGCTTTGCAGACCCTACGACTTTACCAAACAACCCAGCACAGCAAGTTGATGGCATTCGTATAACAGACAGAGATGGGCGCCTAAAATTCTTTACAGATATTGAATGGCGCTCAGAAATCGAGTCTGGAAACCACCCATCAGATACGGGAACTCAGGAGCCAATTGTTATTATGAATCTTCATAAAACCGGCAATTGGGCTGGCTTTGTACCTATGCAGGGCGGATACACCGCATGGCAAGCCGCCTCACTAGCTGGCAAAATGGAAGAATTTAGCGTTGCACAAGACGGCGCCAACACCGCCCGCGCTCAAGGAGTCCAAACGACTAGGTTTGTTACTCAGTCTTCAGCACCGTGGCACGAAGATTATGAAGAATTCTATAATGATATTAGAGTAAAAGCAAAAGACTATTCGGTATTACCAGAGTTTAGGATGGAAGACCACATTGCTGATTATGTGACAAACAAGGGTGGTGACTTTTTACACGAACAAAACTCAATGTTTAGAATGGTTGGTCTGCCATCAGGATCCTTGGGAGGAAATGCTGCCAACAGTGCAGAGTCTGATTTCTACAAGGTTTACGGAACCAGTGATTTCTTGAAACATTTTGATGTTCTTAAAAACGATATTGAAGAACACTTCGAACCTTCTGCGCTCACACTACAGTGCAATGCAATAATTAAATTTAATCCATACGATGGTTTCTATCCAGCACAGAGAACGCTGCAAATGGCAAGCCAATTCTCTGCTTCATATGGTCGATTTGTTGATTATTCTGGTGCTGGTCTTCATTATGAATACGACGGAGAGGCCCAGTATGAACGCGAAATCACGCAGGGCGCTGGAGAGACTGCTGGAATCCCAACTAGTCTAGCATTTAGAAACTTTTTAAGTCCACTTTTTGCTCCCGGCATTATGTTTAACACAATCAAGGCAGGTGTCGCATGCGACTGGCCAGTAATGACTGATGGAATTAAAATTTACAAAACCCGGGCAGGAAAGTCAGATTATTGGGGTCTTGGATTTAAAAACCCCGAACAAGATGATGGATTGCACAACTATCTTGAGGATACATACGGCTCACCAACACCGGCCAACATCAAAAAAGTAAAAAAAGCTTACTTTTCAACTTCTGTACTTAATCACGGAATCTTTAAAATTAGAGAAGATTTGAGAAAATCTGCGATCCGCGAATCTCTAATCGTCGCGTCGGCTTCCATCGCCGGCCTTGCAGACGGATACCAAGTGATTGAGCCGCAGGCGGTCTACGGCTTCGGAGATGAGTCCACCGAAGACAACCCTGATCATGGTGGAGGATTCTACGCTACAAAAATCAATGTTGCTGACCTCCCGGGTATGAAAGAAACAACATACACCATGAACCTGACGAGAGATGAAAACAGCCTAGCGTTCAGGCGAATCAGTATTACTGCTTCTGCCGGCCCGGGCCCGAACTTGGGCCGATGGGATAAGAGAATTCCGTTCGAAGCAATTGTGAACCCAGAGAACTTTCTTAAAAATATTGAATTATATGATTATATCTCACATCCATCCTGCTCTATGGATATTACAGCTTCATGGCAAGGCCAAGGTGACAACCTATATTCACTTATGGCAAATAACTTCTGCGCAGCTGTACCGGACTTCTTCTTGCAAAATAGTCAAATGACTACAATTTCGTCTAGACCGCAAGATGAACTCAACCTGTATGCCAAAGCCGGAAACGTTTACGGAATGAGAATTAAAATGTATCGTTCTCTAAACAGAGAAAGGAACTATTCATTCGAGCGCGCCACACCTCTGCGTTCTAAAAAATATGATGTTCCTCAAGATCCAAGAGATGATATTGGTCTTCATGAGACATTTACGATGTACAGTCGAGCATCCGCCTTTGGCCCACCAGTGTTTGGCCGAGTGCACTGTGTAAGGATGGAGAATTCTGATTACGACCACGACGCCGGAAGCACCCCTCCCAACGAACCTGCTGGCCGTGATACTGCAGCCCAAGCCATCGCACTCGGCTTAACAGCCTCCTATAACCTAGAGCGGGGTCATGTATTTTCGGATACTGGAAACTCCTCCTTCACGCGATGTGGTACTCAGCTGATCAATGAAACAATCTTCCACACATCTTCCTATCTCGCAGGCCAAAATGGTGCCCTAGACAGCATCGAGGGTTACTATTGGTCTCATACTCCTCCGTATTATCACGGAGAAGCGTGGTGTGATGTTCTGTTTAAACCTACTCAGACAAAAACATACTCCTTAGCTGAGATCGTTGATCAAGTAGAGATTGTACAATACCGTGTTGATCCCGGGTTTAATAATCCTACAGGCTCAAGCGGTCTGATGGATCCACAGTATATTCCAAATGGATACCACAGTTCATCTCTATATTCAGCAGAAAATATTAATGCTAATGCTATGCAAATTGATTCAAGTGTTAACTTGCTTGGAATTGGTAAGGTTCGTGCATACGCGTACAACAACGTCGGTGCTTCTGGTCAATCCAAAACAACAACACTAAGAAGAACAATTGGTGATTCACCGGCGTGGATTATTCAACCAAAATTCGAAACACCGATGCTTAACTTTAACAGCTTGACTGCCGAACAGGGGGGAACTTGTCCGAGACCCTTGACTGATGATTTGCTTGAAACACCAGTCTACGGGTCAGAACAGGCACCTAGAGGAATCTGGCACCAGTTTGGCACTATTCCTCAAGGCAACGAAGGCGTGTGGATGGAAGTTGGAGATATCCCAGCAAGCTGGCTAAACAACCACCCAATGGCAAGACAATCTGATTCCTATGCTCCATCTGATTCGGAAGGTTCTGGATCTATTCGGGCTTATAGGCGTGCATTTTTGGGTGAGAGAAGTACCCGGGGATCAAGGCTGGGAATGAAGTCATTATCAGATCTAGTCGGTATGGATACTACTCCAAAACGACTTGGAACGATCAAGGAGACTACAACCGTTTACGAAGCGGTCGTTGCGGTTCCATTTATTGAAAAAGAAAACCAAAGATGGTTCTTTACATTGGATCCGCATATGGTCGACATTGCACTAGGGGAAGAATCCTACAGGTTACAAGATGGCTCTGATCAGCCCGGCCAATCTATAGAAGATCAGATCAGAAAAATGCAAAAATACGTATTTCCACCAACATTTGATTTCTTAAACAACAGAGATCTGCCTGCAATTGCAATGTATATCTTTGAATTTAGCATGACCTTCAACAAAGATGACCTATCTTATATGTGGCAAAACCTCATGCCAACAAAAGCTGGTAGTTTTGAAATGGCATCGTCCACGATTAACCATAACTTGTTAATTAACGAACTCATGGGCTACGCAAACAAGAAAGAAGGCTTGCCAATGAAAGACAAGATCCAGTGGATGGTCTTCAAGGTTAAACAAAAGGCACCTGTAAACTACTACGATAAAATTGTGGCAAAAACACCAGAGCTTGATAAATTAAGTGCAATTAGTCGAAGTCGCCAAGTCTCGCTCGGAAACAATGCTGATGCTAGATACAGTTATAACTGGCCATATGATTGTTTCTCAATTGTTGAAATGGCACAAATAGAAGCCACAGTTGAATTTGCCGCCTTACCTAGTTCAATCCCGGGCTCCCTGCGCGTTGATAGTTCTGGTGGTCGACCCTCTAAGCAGGGTCGCTATGGTCTACCGCTATTACCCAACCAGACACCAGCAGGACTCATCCAATCATTAGCTCGTTTTGGTGGCTCTTCTGGAGAAGGTGGTTCTTCTGTCGCTGCAACAACTGGCGTCCAGAAGCTCGGAACAGCAACTTTTGACATGAAAGATTTAGGTTCTAGTGGCAAAAAAGATGACGTTGCGCTCACAGCGGTTCTCAAAGATCCGGCCACGATTGAGAAAGAACTTGGCGGTATTCTCGCAGATCCTCTTGGGGCTGGTAAAGATCTTACATTTGACCAACCAACAGTCAAGAGTTATCAGAAAGATTTCGACGTTCAGGCTGGAAAAGATTACTCGCTGGATGGTTTTGGCAAAAGCTCGGGCCCAATCTACGAACAACCCGCGCAAGAACTTGGGCTTAACCCGTATGGCGGTCAGTCATATGACTTTGGAAGCTCAGGAATAGATTCCAAGGCATCACTTAGGGCCGGCGTCACAATGAGCGAAGATATGAGTCAATTAAGTTATGGCTTTGGAGCTAAAGCCATTGAACAAACGACATCCGGCATCGCACAGACGGCAACTTTAGCCACCCAGACCGGTGGAATTAGTCAACAAGGCCAAGCCGCATCCGGTTTTGTAAGTCAAGGTCAGATTGGTCAAACGTTCCAGCAGACACAAGTACAGAACCAAGTCGCGCAGCAACAATCATACATGCAAACATTTTCAATGAAGTTCATAATATAGATTAACACAAGGAATTAGGAAACAAAACTATATATTTTTGAAAACTAGGTATCAAGATTATGGCATTTTTTAATAAAAAGGAAGAAGTAATAGACATTCAGCTTACTCAATATGGAAAACACCTTCTTTCTAAAGGTGAGTTCCGCCCGACTTCCTATGCCTTCTTTGACGATAATATCCTATACGACAGTAGTTATGCTGGTCTAGACACTGAGGCGCAAAACGCTATTGAACCAAGAATTCAGGAGAACACCCCAGCAGCAAAAACTCAATATATTTATTATGGCGCCGAAACAGAAATTTTACGAATTGCAGAAGAAATCAGGGGCACAAATGGTGCCGTGCCATCGATGCAGCCAGTCGCAGACAAGCATTATGCATTGTCAGCACCACTAGGAACTAGTGCATTACACACAGATAGGATGCCTGCTTGGCAGGTCAGATATTTTGCAGCCGAACTTCACGACTCCGTTCAATATGTTACTGGTGCCCATCCAACCATGAAGATCCCACAGCTAGCTTCAACAGTTACTTATAAAACTGAAGTGTTTAATCGAAACAGTCTTCCGCCTAATGCCTCTGCAACCGGCCAAGGTTTTGGAAATACCTTAAATTCTGGAATCTCTTCCGAGTCAGAATACCTGATGCAGTCGGAACCATTCTCAGATGGTACATATTTTGTAACCAGAGGAGACCAGCTTTTAATTGAGATTGATGAAAAAAATACTGATTTCTTTAAAGAAAATTTTGACATTGAAGTGTTTATTGTTGAAGAGGTTGATGTGACAGGCTCTGTTCGAACCCCAGCCATGGGAAGCAAGAAAAACAAAAAAGAAATCTTAAAACCACTCAAATTCCCGAAAAAGATGCCAGAGGTGGTAAACAATCTTCTGGTAAGACCAGATAGTATGTCCTCGACTGAGCTAGACGCGGACGATGCAGGTTACTATTTTGAAGTAAATGTGGATCATGAAATAGCACCAGAGACTCTATGCGCAATTATCGCTGATTTAAAATCACAAGGAGAAGACATTGGATACCTGTCAGACTTTGATTTGGATTGTCCAGACATTATTGCTGAAGCACCTGTCAATCTTTACAGTTCAAATGTTAACGAGGAGGATATTGAAGAATGTCTAGACGATTAGCGCAACCTGATATTAGTGATATGTTTAGAGGTGTTTTACCTACTCCTAAAATAAGATCGATAAATCTTAAACTATCTCCTTTGCCTCCACCGATTAATAATCCTCATATTGATCACAAAAGAGAAACAATCATCTATGAGGGCCGGGACGGCACTAGGAAGTTTAGATCTCAACCATTTCCCGGCGGCAAAGACCCTAGAAACTTGCTTGTCGAGGTGTCTGTAGTGTTGCTAGACCGTATCAAAGACGATGGAAGTTCTCAGTGGTTTAAGGATCAGGATTTAATGAAGTATCTTAGACTTCAAGTGGTCCATAGCGAAGACGAAGAATTTTCATCTGCGATGATAAATAAAGTTATTGAGCCAATTCCATCGCAAATCAATAAAGCCAAAAAAATGGATGGCACTGTAAAGAACGTTATTACATCACTAGATATGAACATTGAAGACTTTTATAGCAAACAGGTTTACGAAGACGATGTTAAAGAAGTTGTACAAACCTTTACCTTTGCCGTGAATACTACTACTCCCGAGCATTTAAGCTATTTTGCAAACGTTTTTCTAGACACCGAGCAGCTTATAAACGACTTCAGCCTAGATCTTCCCCCGGGGCTTCTTGGTCACGCAGTGAGTGACACTGCAGTTGAAGCGGTGTACCGCAACAAAAGACTAGTCGATGCAGCATCAGTTTACTATATCGGCAAAGGCAGCTCTAGAGTCATTTACACAGGGAAGCCATATGCAGTTGCTGCCGACAAGTATGTTTCGTCAACAACCATAAACGACCAAGTTATCACTCGCGATTTAAGATCCACTCTTAGCAAGTTTGAATCAACAACAGGAGGTTCCACGTTTAATTCATACCTTAGAAAAGTTAAAAAAATTATAGATAACAACGAAACTAGTAAGATGATACAGCTTAGGAGAATGTTATCGACTTATCCTCGTAACCAACAAGCAGGCAATGGCAAGGCCAGCCTTCTATACAAGACACTTAAAGCTAAGTTGGACAAATATGATCTACAAATTAAAGATGAAAAAGTATTAAGTAGGCGTGTTATTAGCAACCCAACGATCAGGGATGACAGAACAATACAGGACTTATCAAATATTAGTCTAGAAATTAAAGATTCCGAAGAATCGATTGAAGATGTTATTGATATTCGCTCCCGCGACGAAAATCAAACAGCACAATCAACTGCAGAAAACCTAAAAAACGCGCTGTATTTCAGTGATCTATCAACAGCCAGAGACAATAAGAACAACATTAAAATGACTTTCTTTGTTGATTGGCAAAAGATGATTATGAAAAATACTAAATACGCGGGCTTGTTGAAAAATACGAACGAAGGTATTGCAAAGACACTCAGGTCAAAAGTAAAAATACAGGGAATTAGGTTGATCAGAGAAAGGTATGATGACAAATACACAATGCAGGATGGTGCCCAAACGAGAGACAGAGAGTCTATAGTACAGGTTATCGCTGATGTTCACGTTGTAAATGGAAAATTAGTGGGACAAAGGATTGAAAATAATCCTTGGAAAAAGAAAAATGTTCTTGTAGGAGCGATGGAAGAAGTGAGTTATGGTGGAATCACCAATGAAAACATTCGATGCTTCGAAGCCGCCGACTTTAATATTTCACAGAAAACTGCTGGTAAATATAAATACAGAATTGAAATCAACTTCATTGATGAAATTGGAACTTATCTAGCTGACCGAGCAAGAGAACTATCTGTTGCAAAAGAAGAATTGAAAAGATACTACAACATCAGTATGATGAAATGTAACTACGACATTTTAAGCGGTCGATTCACGGATTTTTTCATTGCAGCATTATATAGTCAGTACGCACTGCCCACTCCTGATTCCATGGTTAACCTATCAGCAGAGGACACCAATGCTTTATTGAGCAACCCTTCGCCAATGAATGCGCCATGGATGAAGCCGATTGCTAAATATGTTGAGATATTAAATATATTTGGAAATATTTCTGATTCAAACGGGCAAGTTTTAGCTAAAAAAATGTATATGAAAGTGGAGCCCTCTACAGGTTCGCCCGACACGATTTTAGAGGTCATCAAACAGTTTGAAGAATTAGAAACCAAACTAACCAGTTTACTAGGAACAACTATTGCGGAACTTTCAAATCAGTCAACTGATCAATCAAAAATTGCATCTGTGCTTAAATCAAAAGGTATTATTAAATATGAATTTACGAAAGAGGTAGACTGTTCTACTTTATCTAACGTTAAGGCTCGATATCTGGAATTTACGCAAGACAAGGCCCGGGGCCTATCCTTTATTACTAAAGAGGACATGCTATTAAGAGTTGCTAAAGAAGAGCCAAAATACTTTAAAAGTACGCCGTCTGTACGCGAATCTGCACTAGCAGATATGGGAACATATCGATATTCGTATTTATCGCCATCATATATGCAAGTCGGCGGTAAAACACTTTATTTATTAGACCGTGGCGAGTCGTTGTACGAAGCAGAACAGTACAAAGAGATGATGTTTAGCCTATCTCTACTAAAAACAAACCCCGCAGCAAGGTCAATGACGATGCCGGTTATGAATTTTAAACCCTCAGATTTGCAGCAGAGCACCGCAGCTAGTGCTAAACTAGCAAGCATGAATGCTCAATCGCTTTCGTTGCTGGCAAATTTTGGTATTTCGTTTAAACAGACTTCCCCGGCCGCAGGACTTGTAGCCACTCAAACTGAACCCCTTCTGGACGTCCGCGAAATTTTGGGTGAAAACACTTTACTCGCTATCAACAATGCAATCTCGGAGATAAACGAGGACACTGAACAGGTTACTTCCCAAACAAATAGTAAGGTTGCGGAAGCAGATGCAACCACAGTCGCCACTTCGCTAATAGCCACATTGGTTAACTTGGGTATAAATAACTTTGGCGGAGTTACACACGGCAGTTTGCAAGTAGCGGACTTCAACCCACAAGTTAAGCAAGATATAGAATTTTCCAGAACATTAGATTTTTATAACCTTTCAAGCCCAGAAAACGGAATTGATGCTAAAGTCAGGTCTAGCAACGCCACAATAGCTTCTGATCGAACTACAAAAATTAGAAAAATTCCAAATCAAATTAAATCAATCTTTTTGACCAAAACCGGAGAAGTCAGCCCGACTAAGAACTGGTTTAGCATGGACACAGATCCAATGGCTAGTCCCGAATTAAGAGGGCTTTTTGAAATTTTATATTTTAATCTTCAACAAATTGAAGTATTGGTAGGATTTAAAGAAAATAAATCAAAAACAGGACAACTGCTTCGTTCTCCAATATACGCACTACTAAGACCATCGATGCTAGAAGCGAGCGGGCGCGTTTTATGTAGACTAAAAAGGTACAGAAACGATTCTTTAAAAATAGGACAAACTGAATTTATGGAATTACCGGTTGTAAATGAGTATTTTACACTAGAATTAACCAAGTCACCAACGGGCGAATCTGTAAATCCTGTTGTAGAGTCGAACTTATCTACCAGTGGAGGGGAATATTACTTGCCGAATGGGACTAATTATATTGGAGATTATCACATTCACAAAGATGGAACAGTTATGACCGGTGCAGATATGGGCTCAAACGAGTCAGTACTATTTCCAGCAAACCAGACAACAATAACAAAGTCTAGAGCTTCTGCAAAAACAGCAAACACTATAGTTGAAGCTAGTACGGACTACGAAAAGAAGGTGTTGGAGTCTATGATGTCCAATCATTACGAACAGGTCTCCGTAGCTAGCGAATACTGCTATACTGTAAGCACAATAAGCAGCACCGGCAATGGGTATAAGATGAGAGATAACAAGTCACAACGCGCTACAAGAGGTAGCGTAAGTCGAGCAACCACCGGCGGAACTGGCGGCGGCACTGGAGGGGGAAGCTACTAATGTCAGTCAGTAAAAAAGTAACCTATATTCCAGCGGCCTTGATTGACACAGCGAACGACTCGCTGAGACACGAACTATCAGCGTATTGGCGCAGGTATAAAAAGTCAGATAAGTTCTCAAAAGGAACACAGTTGATATATCTAGCGGATAATCCCAAGCTCGATGAAACACAGAGGGGCATATCAGACTTTGCCTTTTCAGAGGAACTGGATATTGGGAACACAGAATTGCCATTTAAAACAGTTAGTATGAGGGTATACGGTCATCCTGCTAAGTTTACAAATCAAAAACATTGGCGCGCCTACTTTGGCGGCGGCACTTTTGATGAAGAAACTTATACACCAAAAATTGATACAGGCATAGATTTTGCAGACAATATTTTTACATGTGAAAAGCCACTAACAGAAAAAGAAGCACAAGTTTTTGGAGGCTCTAGTTTGGTCAAAACTTACGATGTTGATCTAGAATATAATTTTTATCAAGAAGATTACGAAAGAATAACAGTGCGAGACAGAATTCACGAAAATACATTGCCAAATTTGTACACGCTGTATTCATACAAAGAAGAGGAAGAAAACGAAGATCTAAAAACGACTCCTATTTTCAAAGCACATGTGACTTTGAATGGTTTTTTGGATGACAACAAAACAAATCAATTTACCGATAAGGGGAGAAAAAACCCAAAGGCCAAGAACAGCTTACAGTATTTATCGTCTTACGCTACAGCCCTCAGAAGACGCCGCATTGACGGCCATAAGAACATAACAGAAGCATACGAAAATACAATGTTGCCACCATCAAACATGTCACTTTTTGCATATAATTCCAAGAAAGAAATGTTTCCGATGTTTGGCGACATAAGATTCACCACAGATAAGACAACTCAATTTACTCAAATCTTACAAGATTCAAACGCTAGTTGCGTGTTTATGAAAGATATATGTCAATCACTTAAAGGTGCCAATAGTTTATCGTTCGACACAAGGGGTTATGCAACACACGTTGAAAATCCAGTACTAACGGAAAACGAACTAGGCACAAAAAGCGTAACACACAACAGTACGGTGCGCACAGCTAACGCCAAAGTATGGAATATTATGGATTGGTATGCAAATTTTCAAGCTACTAACGCTAGCCCAATGCAGAATAGCATATTCTTAGGAGTCACAAATAAAGACGCCAAGATGGCTACAACAAATCAGTATGGCTTTTACAAAAAAATGATGGAAACCATTTTTATTGGTAAGTTAAGAACACTTGTAAAAAGCCAGCAGCGTCGATTTGCAGATATTATTGATGGAGATAGTGCATATTCAGAAGAAGTTTTTTATAAAATTGAAAAATATGTTAAAGGCCGCGATATGCCTATTCAAACTTATTGGATTCCAAACACAAACCAAGTTGACATTATAAACTTTATTGATACGCAAGTTAAGTATAGCAGAGAGTATACATATAAGGCGTCTGTGTTTAAGCTTGTGATCGGGTCAAGTTATCGATACTCAAATCTAGCTTTAACAAAGAGAGTAACAGAAGACTGCGTAGAATTTGTGTCGGTAAAAACAGGAGAACCAGTAAAGCCTAGAGTCCCGGGCTCCGTAACTGTTAGTAGCATTTCTGGAATTCGCACAGCACTGGAGGTTCAAGGCGATAAAAGATACATGGCAGAGTTCGATGTGACAATCGTGCCAAGAATTCTGCTGTATGAACTTCCTTACTTTACTGTAACTTCGAGATTAATCGATGATCCGCCACTCCCACCAGAGGTAGATATTCTTCCTTATAGGTCTGATAGTCGATTTCTTAAATTTTTTATGCAAGGTTCAACTGGAGAGCAGCTGTTGCATCCAATTACCATGACTGACCGGGATCGTCGTATGGTGGGCATGATTAGAAAAGCACGAAATTTAGATAAAAGCGAGCCTATCACATATAAATCGGATGACTACCCTTCATACTTTGAGGTGTATAGGATCGATGAACCTCCTACTAGCTACAGAAGCTTTGTGGGACACCAGAGGGCCGCGTTAAAAACAGACATATCAGACAAAACTCAGCAAAAAGCCGCGTCAATAGCGTACATAGAACAGATAAATCCCAATATTAAATACTATTATATGTTCCGCTCTGTCGACGTTCATGGGAAAATCGGATACCCATCGCCAGTATATGAAGTGGAGATGTTAAATGACAAGGGAGCCTTTTATCCAATTATAAAAATTCACGAAATCAATCCACGCTCGCCTAGGGTAACAAAAAAATCAGGAAGAAGGTTTATACAAATCGTACCAAATATTGGACAGACACTAATTAATGAAGGCAAGTCTGGATTTGAAAATTACACATCAGCAAAAGATCTTACCGGTGAATTAACATATGGCTTCAAAGCCGAGTCCATTTGGGACAAAAAGTTTAAAGTAAGATTAACCTCCAGAAAGACCGGTAAAAAAATAGATCTGAATTTACAATTTAGAACAAAGAGAGTTAAAACAGATTTTGAAGAAAGTTCGTAAGTTATGAACTATTTATAATAGTGACTATTTAAAAAAGATGAGGAATACACATGGCATTTTTAGATAACTCAGGCGACATCATTCTTGATGCAGTCTTGACAGATACAGGCCGTTTTCGCCTAGCCAAAGGAGACGGTAGTTTTAAAATAACTAAATTTGCGCTAGGAGATGACGAAATCGACTATGCGCTATATGATAAAAACCACGCTTCAGGCTCAGCGTATTATGATCTAGACTTATTGCAGACCCCTGTACTAGAAGCGTTTACAAACAATACATCAATGCTAAAATCAAAGTTAGTTTCGATTCCAAGAACAAACTTACTGTATCTTCCCGTCATGAAGCTTAATGAGATTTATTCTACAAACAACTCACGCCATACTAGCGGAGCATATTTGTTGGCTGTAAACAAGGATACCGAAGAGTCGCTAGGAATCGATGCTAGCAGCAACGCAGTCACCGGAATTATGTATGGGGAGAATGTCGGCGCCGGAACAACTATTAGAGTTGATCAGGGCTTGGACACTTCAGAGATCTCGCCGGCCTTCACCATTGACGCTGACTTGGTTGAAACACAATACATTGTAGAAATTGACAACAGGTTTGGCTCTATTGTAAATCCAACCAATGGTTCAATTACCTCTCCTTCTTTTATTGATGATGACAACATCGCAACATACTTTTTCTCACTCGGTACAGATATTGGTATTGTATCAGAGAACACAGAAAGAGATGCTGCAGCATCAACTCAAACGATTTTAGGCCCTCGCGGAACCTACATCGAATTTCAAATCCAATCTTCACTAGATCTGAATACAGGAACGTTCTTATTCACAGAGTTGGGCTCCACAACAACTGTTAACTCAGTCTCAGTATATTATATTGACACAACAGTTCGGCTTACGGGCGCAACCACTGGGTACAGAATCGACATTCCAGTTCGTTTTGTAAGAAAGGTATAATAATAGGACACTCACATGGCAACTACATTTAAAACATTTTCAGCAAACGACGTAATTTCAACAAAGACTCTTCTTCATGAAGCGGTACCAATTACAGGAGCAATTGTATCAGGAACTTATGCGGACCTAAACGTTAAAAACTTCTCACACGGCATGTTCCAGTCAGTATATGACTACCCATACCTAAGCTCTTCTGCTAACCACTTGTTCGACGTCACAGTCGGCTATAGTCCGAGGTCATCACTATCCTCTTCGGTTGGTGCTGCTGACGCAGACTTTCCAGTCATTGGTCAAACTAAGAAATTTAATATTTATAATCAAATGGCTCAAGTCCTCATGGGGTTTGACCACCTAGGAAATGTACAGCGTTTTGATGAAGACGGCGATTTGCTAGCCGGAGGAAACAAAATTGATTCAGCAGTATTTCTTAACTTCTCTAGGCTACTAGTCAAAGATGAGATCAAAAAGGGCTCCTTCTCAGTGACATTCGGTGTTAGCCCATACGCCCCCCAGCGCGATACCGGCTTCGAAAACACTACCGACACCCGACACGTATTTAACAAGCGAGTTAAGCTGGCAGATACAAATGCTCAAAACGACTTTAGAGTAAACTCCCCTGCAGGTGAATATGGAATCTTGTACGCTTCTGTTGATCATGGTACTAATGTGTTAACTGGGGATCCTGCCGATGGCTCGACTACCGTCCGCGCCGGATTAATCTACTATCAAGCAGGAATTGCAGTTATTACATCTTCCTTGTTTTTAAGAAGCGAAGACCACAGTTCGAACATTAACACTACCGCTCAAGCTTCGTGGTCTGACACTTACGGAAGTGGTTTATTACACAAGGGATTGGGTGCTTCTTTAACAGCTTCTGTACTAGGACACAGAGGGCTTAATAGTTCACGACCTGAGTCCTTCCATCAGATTTTGACCGGCTCTAATATTACGGCTTCTTGTGATGCTATCCGAGCTAGAATTCACAACATTGCTTTCAACAATACCACCGAGCTAAACTCAACAGTATACTTCTGTAGAGCAAATCACAACGAGTTCAACTACAGTGCAAACCCAACGTATCTGACTGGCAGCAAGATTAGAGTGAAACAGCAGAGCACCGACCAACCAGTATCGTATATTACAACTGTTGGTCTGTATTCGGCAGATAACGAGTTGATGGGTGTTGCTAAATTATCTGAGCCCCTTCGCAAAGATCCGACAAACGAAATGACATTAAGAGTCCGTTTGGACTACTAAAATGTCTGGCAAAGACCGGACGAATCGCCGCCTTCGTGCTAAACACAAGAAGTTGATTGGCGAATTGCGATTTTTGTATACTGATTTAGAGTATCACAAAGAAGAGCATGAGTACCGCAAAGAAGAGTTTAACGAATCTTTCGAAGACTGGTGCGACGAATACGGCTTTGACTGCTCTAGGCCAGAAACAAGAGAAACTTTTAACGAAAAGCAGACTGATCCGTACAAGCAAAAAGTCACGGAAAAAGAACTAAAAGAAATCGAAGAAGATGTGTATAATGATCCTGAAGAGCAATCAGAAGACACCGACAACGCAGAAAAAGATTTGAAAGCACTTTATAAAAAAATAGCAACAAAGACGCACCCAGATAAACTCACTAATGAAGAGGAAGAATCGATTAAAGAAAGAAAGCGCAAATTGTTTATGGAAGCAAAACAGGCTCTCGATGATCAGAACTTCTTTAAGCTTTCTCAAATTGCCGAAGAACTAGGTGTTGAATTGCCGCCTCCATCAAAACAACAACTTATGTGGATGAGAGAAGAAAAAAAGCGAATAGAAAAGATCATTCACAATATCGAACAGACTTACGAGTGGGTCTGCGGTGAGCCCCATAACCCAAATATGACCCCTGAAATGCTGTATCGACAATACGCAGATGTGATTGGTTGTGTAAAATTAGAAAAAGAAGGCTAATTACTACGAGATGTCAGTATATAAATTTAAACGCGGCGATATATTCTACAACAGGATCAAGACGTATCCAAAGTTTGGGTATTACATCTATAACAATACGATGTATATCAACAACACTGTAGCGTCTAGCGGTTCTTTAACTGCCACCCCGAATGGTTTAAAATCCGGCTTTATCAGCCTATACGAAATGAATGTTGATAGAGAAGAAGATCAAGATTCTGGTCGTGTTATTTTTGGCGGAACACCTTATGACGTTAAAGATCGTGGTGTAATATATCCATTTATCATGAAAGACAGTACGTTGTCTGCGTTCAAAACAGTATCGGCAGGAAGCTTTGCGACCTTTGGATATGGTACGGTCATGTCTTCAAGTTATCCAATGACAGCTAGTTTACGAAGAGAATACTATCAAATAGGCTCTGCTAGGCCCCGGATGACTGCCTTAAAAAACACAATGAACTATTACACCCCGTTGAGCGATCATTATGCATTTAGTTCATCTTTGGGTAACAAAGCTTCCGGCGCCCTGTGCTTGGTATCAATTCCTTCAATCCTGTATGGCTCTTCCATCAAGAAAGGCTCCGTATCTCTTAAATATTATTTATCGGGCAGTTTGCTTGCGGAACTACAAGATACCGGTAGAAACGGTGAACTAATTCAAGTAACTGGCTCGGTTTATGCGCAGACCACGGGACAAAATAAGGTAGCCGGCGTAGTTTTATACAATGAAGGTTTCATTATCTTGACTGGCAGTTGGCACCTAGAAGAAAAAACTGCAGCCTATGGAGGCACAGCCACAGGCCGGGACTACTTGACAAACGGTGATCCTGAACCGAGTCAATGGAGACATTGGGGTCATACTATGGAAGGCGACGGTCAAACTCTAAAAACTGGTGACGATGCATCAACAGAATATGTTAGTTTTGGCCTAGACTACAAAGGAACCAACTACGTTCCAGTAATGACCATGTTGGCTCACGCTCCAAAAGGTGAACTTAATTACTCAAACAATCCGACATTTATAAGGCATGGTCAACAAAAAAAGATGACACCGCTGACCGGTTCAAAATTTTATCGAGAACAAGATACTATTATAGCAAAAAATACAATGACTTCAAGCTATTCCGATCCTACAGGAAGTTATCAAAAACAAACATTTATATCAAAAATTGGCTTATATGACGACGATAATAATTTAATTGGAATTGCAACTTTAGCAAATCCGGTAAAAAAACATGAAGATTTAGATTATACTTTTAAACTGAAGCTAGATTTTTAGGAGAAAACATGGCAGTAAAAATGCACAAACATGTCAAAACCGCTTGGGTTACCGAGTGGCGAAAACAAGAAAAACCGTGGGGCCATGAAATGGTGTGGTCTAGTTTTTCTGCTGGTCATGGAAAAATGCTAACCCTTACAAAGGGCAAAAGAACTAGTTTAAAGTATAATCCACAAAAAAGCGAAGCTCTGATCGTTATTTCTGGTAGAGTACACGCTAGATTTGGTGATGAGCATACTCTTAAAGATGAGATAGGTCATCCATGGAAAGAGTGCGTTTTAGAGCCGGGCATGACCCTCAACGTTCAATCTCAATGTCCCTACCGGCTAACGGCGCTAGAAGACTCCCAGATCATCGAGATCGGCAATCACCTAGCGGACAACCCAGTACGCATCGAAGATGACTACGGAAGAGAATAGTGATATTAGGATTAGACATATCGACCAGTATTACTGGCGCCACCGTACTTGACAAAGATGGAAACATTGTTTATAATGAAGCATGGGATACAAGAAAGTTTAAAAATATGTTTGTTAAGGCAGAACATGTTAAAGAGGGTATCTTGGATGCTTTCGAGAGTAGCATTGATAGCGATTCTACCATTAAGCATATATTTATCGAGCAAAACTTACAGTCATTTCGAAGCGGATTCTCGTCAGCAAAAACTCTATCTACTTTATCCAAGTTCAATGGTATTGTGTCGTGGATGTGTTATGATTCCCTAGACATAGAGCCAGAGTACGTTGCAGCCCCCACAGCGCGCAAACTAGCAGGACTAAAGATTCCTAGAGGTACCAAAGCCAAAGAAGTAGTACTTAAGCATGTTATAAAAAATGGATGGCTTGAAGTCGAATATACAAAAAGTGGTAACCCAAAACCACAATTTTATGACAGAGCAGATTCCATAATAATTGCAAAAGCGGGATACTACTTATTGCAGGAGACTATGAAAAATGAACAAGCAAGCAATAAGTGAATGGCGCCAGTTTTTACAAGAAGGTCCAGCACCGGAAGAGATTTCCGATGAGGTTATACAGTTAATTTTCTCAGACGAAATTAACAAGATTCTTGAAAAAGGAACATTAAATGAAGGATTAGCAGATCGAGCTAAGATGTTGGCTAAAAAGTATGCTATTCCTGTTGGGATCGCTATGTCGATTTTAACTGGTGGAATATCCGCTAAGCAATTCGCAGAGTTCCAAAACGCGCGCAATGCAGAGATCGCCGCTCAAGCTGACGCTCCACAGCCCGGAGATTATTCTTATCATCGTAATGATTCACTTCCCCCGGGATATTCTGATTTATCCAATCGAGAATCGATTGAAAAAGCGTGGCAAGACATTGAGGGCCTACAAAGGGAAGCAGCGCCGGTTTCGGGTACCGCCCCTATAGTGGTAGACGGAGAAATAAGAACGTTAAGGTTCGGGTATATTCCCACACAAGAGATGAGCCCTGATACTGTGTTACCAATGTCCTTTATGACAGCACAAGACTACAGAGATATGCTAGAGGCTAGATTAGCCAAGTCACCACAAGAATTATTATATCTCAAGAATATGATATTTGGCGACACCGGAAAATGGGCTAGTGGAGTTGGAGAAGAAGTCTTCAGAGTAGACGGCAACTATGCCATGCTTCCTCCTGAGTGGTCTATTGCTCACGAAGTATATGCAGACGCAGTAGAAGAGCGCTTGTTTGAAATGGTCAAGCACGTAAGAGAAAACCCAGAGCACAGCCAAGAAATTTTTCAACAACTCGGCGTCCAAGACGAAGCTCAGTTTGACGAATTCATTAGTGATCAGTTATTTAAGATCAACAGACACAGATAGTAAAAAAAGTTGTTGACAAGCGTTTCATGAAATGTTATATTAATAATATAGGAGGACTAATGAAGTCATTTGGGTTAATCATCACAGGGTTTTTACTGGGATTTGTAATCTCTTACACTGCAAGCCAGTTTCACGAAGCACCAACTCATTACGTTGACAAAGAGATCTTGGAAGACAAGCAGCTTGACGCTGCCCTCACGCTAGAGCTTCCCGAATCTAATAATGAATGAACATGAAAAGCATAAGATCGTCACAAAGATTCTAGGCAGCTCATATCGTTCAGGTTCTGAACACCTCTATTATTGCCCCTACTGTAAGCATCACAAAAGAAAACTCTCAGTTAACTTAGAACGTGATGTTTACAAGTGTTGGATCTGTGACGCTCGCGGCCGTACAATTCGACGGATTGTGCGACGTTTTGGCGATCTATCGCTGCTAAGGCAGTGGGATGCTGTTGCCGGCCGCGTTGATATTAGCGAATTCGATAACCTGTTTCAAGAATTTGAGGAGGTAGAGCATGAACAAGTGTGTGAATTGCCGGCAGAGTTTAGGACACTAACAAGCAACAAGACGTCTTTAGTCGCCAAGCCGGCCCTTAATTATCTTCGGCGCCGAGGCATTACCAAGAAGGACGTCCTAAGATGGAAGATCGGATATGCAACTGATGGACCGTACCGAAATAGGATCATAATCCCCAGCTTTAACATGAATGGTGATGTAAATTACTTTGTAGCACGTTCATATGAAGATTCATTTAGAAAATACATGAACCCTCAAGCGTCTAGGGATATTTGCTTTAATGAACTTTATATTGACTGGGACAGCGATCTGATTATTGTAGAGGGCATATTTGATGCCATCGTAGCGGGAAATGCAATGCCTATTTTGGGATCGAGTCTTCGCAAAAACTCAAAGCTAATCAAGAGAATCGTTGAAAACGACACGCCAGTTTACCTAGCTCTTGACGCCGATGCGGAGAAAAAAGCAGAAAAAATTATTCAGACTATGCTAGAATGTGATATAGAACTTTATAAAATAGACGTCACGGGGTATGAGGATGTGGGCTCCATGACTAGA
>MDSZ01217325.1_pt1 | contig 24174 bp, 27 predicted proteins | sample 811201 | NCBI WGS metagenome assembly MDSZ01 (sample SAMN05326647, study PRJNA326480) | marine metagenome | isolation source: seawater | place: Indian Ocean: North | collected 2010
AAATTTATCAATTTTGCAATCATCATCAAAAAAAGCAAAGTAAGAACAGTTTAAATTTTTAATTTCTTTTAAACATCTATTTCTCGCAAAAACAACTCCTCTTTTTTTTTCACAAAAATATTTAATATTGTAAAAAAAATTTTTTTTGAATTTAATAATAATTTTTTTTGCATTGTAATTAATAGTATTATCTACGATTAAAAATTCTAAATTTATATTTGTAGGTATTATAGCTTTTTCAAAACTTTTTAATAAATCTATGAGATCATTATTTCTTTTATAAGTACAAATACAAACTACTAGGTTCATTATAATTTCTATTCCAGTATATTTTCAAGTTTTTTATAATGATTAAATAAAGTAAACTTTCTAATTCTTTTTTTTAATATAATTTTGTTCTTAAGCACTTTTTCTTTATCTGTACTTAAAAATTGGTCAAATTTATCAGATAAGTCATTTAAATCGTTATTATTAAATAAATATCCATTGTTTTTAATTATTTCTTTAGGACCATTTGGGCAATTACTTGAAATAATAGGAACATTAGACAATGCAGCCTCTACAATAACAAAACCTGGATCTTCCCATAAAGATGTTAAAATAAAACATTCGGAATTAATTAAGTATTTAAATACATTTTCTTGATATCCAACAAAATGGACCTTGTTCATAATACCAAATTCATTAGTTAATTGTTTTAACTTTTCTTCTTCTTCTCCTTCACCAATAATAATAAGTTCTAACTCACTTTTTTTATTAAGCAAATTTCTAAAAAATTTTATTAATAGTTCAAAATTTTTTTGTTTTGTTAGACGTCCAATACCAACTATATATTTTTTTTTGCTGAATCCCTTAATTCAAAACTTTCTTTTTTTTTTATTAAATATTCTTTGATATTTACAATTGGATCATTCAAAATTTCAATTTTATCTTTTTTAAAAATATTTTTTTTTACTAAATAATCATATGTAGATTGAGTAGGACATGTAATTTTATAAATTTTTTTTTCAAAAGTTTTCCATAGTATATATCTGAATATATTAATTTTAGGTAATCCAGAAATTCTTAAAATAATTTTAGTTTTGGGATTTAAAAAAATACTTAAACAAATAGGCAATGAAGTCATTAGGTGAATAATTAAATAATCAGGCTTATTACTATTTATTAAATTCTTGAGTTTAAAAAAATTCCAAAAAAAAATAACAAAATAAGAAAATCTACTTTTCAGGAAACTATTTTTAGGTAGATAATTTATTAAATTATTTTTATTTAAATTAATAATATTTATATTTTCGTTTATACTTTTTTGATATATATCCCACTCACCAATTGCATTAATTAAAGAAACCTCATACTGCTTCAACTTTGAAAAATTTATTAGAGATTCTGCAGAATTTATAACTGCTCTTATTGTAGCAATTTTAGTAAAAAAAGGAGACCAATAGTAAATTTTCATTTCTGTATTTTAAAAAAATATCCGATTGGATAAATCTCTTTTAGTTTAGTTTTTACAAATAATTGAATGAAACTATCAAATAAATAGCAAATAAAGAAAATTAATTGATTTAAAATTGGTAAATATTTTAAATATGATTGAAGTAAACTATAACTAGCTACAAAAGGTCCACACCCAAGGCTTACAATTTGAATTTTTTTAAAATTGCCTTTTTTAAAAATATTATCAAAATAATCTCTAGTAAATCTAAAATAGTCATTTGGTGCGCCATGAACTTGATATAAAAAAGGCGTTGAGCCAATCATCAATCCATTTTTTTTAAGAATTCTTCTTAGTTCACTAAATGTTATAATATGACTTTGTAAATGTTCTAAAACATTAAAAATTAATATATTTTGATATTTATTGGAGGATATTTTCAACTTTTTAGTTAAATCAGCATAAAAAATATTTGAATTTTTATCAGTAAAAATATTTGAAAAGTTCAAAAGTTTTTTTTCTTTTATATAGTATGAAAAATTTTTAGAATTTTCTCTACTTGCCCCAAACTCAATAGTCCTTCCTACCAAATTTAATTTATTAATCTCAATAATTTGAAAAATTCTCAATAGGCTGTAATTCTGTAATAATAATTTTATAAACAACAAAAAATCGTTCATTATCAATTTAATCTTTCAAAAATAACAATTATCATCCATACAAATATTAAAACTATATTTTGTTTGTCGTTAATAATTTCATCTATCGGAGAGTCAGTAAAATTTCTACTATTCGATAAATAATTATATCTAAAAATACCGTATATTACTAGTGGAACTGTTAAAAGTAATTTTTGATTAACAGTTATTACATAAGATGTATAAAATAAAATTGAAGAAAGTGCAGCAAAAGTTGAAAATAATTTTAAACCCTTTATTGAGTAAAATTTTAAAACATTTCTTGATTTAGTTCCGTACAAAAATAATTCTTGTTTCCTTTTAATCGCAGACAAAAATAAAGCTCCACTAAATATTGTTGCACCCATCCAGATTGATAAAGGAACTCCTAAACCAATACATCCAGCTATTACCCTTATTAGATAATTTGAAGATAAAACAAATATGTCTAATATAATTATTTTTTTAAAATAGTTAGAGTACAAATAATTTATAATAATGTACGCCATTACAATGGAAATTAAATTTTGATTAAAATATAAAATTAGAGAGATAAATAAAATTAGCAGGATTATGATATTATAAGCCTCATTGGTTAATATTTGACCATTAGCAATTGGTTTAATATTTTTTTTTCTTGGGTGCTTTTTATCTGAATTAATATCTAGAATATCATTATATATGTAAACTAAAGAGGCAACCAAGCAAAAAACAAAAAAAACTTTAATTAATTCTGAAATATTTAAATAATTTATATTATTTTCAACAAATAAAATTGGAGTAAAAATGATAAAATTTTTGAAATAATGCTTTATTCTAAATAAATAATAATATTTTTTCATAAAAAAATATAATATTTATACTTATATACAAAATTAAATAAATTAAAGACTTATATGAAACTTTCAGGATGGGGAAATAATATCAAGGTTAATAGTAATATTTTATACCCTAGAAATAATAACGAAATTATAAAAATACTCCAAGAAAAGAAAATTAGTAATATTTTATGTCGTGGATTAGGAAGAAGTTATGGAGATAATAATTTAAATTCAAATATAATTTTTTTAACAAAATACAAAAAAAAAATCAAAATTGATAAAAAAAAAAAATTTTTTAATTTGTACTGCAAATATTTCAATTAGTGAAATTTATGAATTATTAATTGAAAATGGATTTTATTTAAACGTTACACCAGGATCTAAAAACGTAACAATTGGAGGAGCAATAGCAAATGATGTTCATGGAAAAAATCATCACATCGATGGATCCTTTTCAAAATATGTTAGCGAAATTCAGATTATTACTCCTAAAGGTAAGTTGAAGTCTTGCTCTTTAAAGAAAAATAAAGAGCTTTTTAAAGCTACTTGTGGAGGAGCTGGTCTAACTGGGTTAATAGTAAGTGCTAAAATTAAATTATTTAAAATTAATTCAAAAAATATTGATGTTACGTTGTCATCTGCCTCAACCATTAGCGAAACTATTTCAAAATTAAGGAGGCTAAAAAAAAGCAAATATCTTATAGCTTGGGTTGATACAATTAATAAAAATAACTTTGGAAGGTCTATAATAATATCAGGCAATCATTCCAATGATAAAAATTTAAATTTAAAAAAAAAAATAACTATTAAGCTTCCATCAATTATCGGCAAAATATTTCTAAACAAATTTTTTATGAGTATTTTTAATAATTTTTATTATTACTTAAATAAAAGAAAATCAACTTTTGTCCAAGAAATTAACGATTTTTTTTATCCTTTGGATGTTATATCTAATTGGAATCAATTTTATGGCAAGAACGGATTTACGCAAATTCAGATATTGATACCAGAAAAAAAAAATTTAATTGAAATTGCTAATAAGATTTTTCATTTTTTAAATACAAATAAAGTATATTCTTATTTGACAACCATGAAAGAGTTTGGAGACCACAATCAAAATTATTTATCATTTCCAGCAAAAGGATTAACTATAACTTTAGATATTCCTGTCACAAAAAAATTAAATTATGTTTATCCAAAACTTGAAAAAATTTTTATAAAACATAACATTAGAGTATACTTGGCTAAAGACAGCTATATGTCTAAAAAACATTTTAATAGAAGTTATAAAAAAATAAATATATTCAAAAAAATTAAAAATAAAATTGATTCTCAAAATAAGCTTTCATCAATTCAGTCCAGGAGACTTGGTATATGATCAAAAATATACAAATAGTTGGTGGAAATTCAGATATAGGATTTTGTGTTGCAAAAAAATTTGCTGAAAATAATTTTGATATTCATTTGATTTCAAAAAATTTTTTGAGTTTACAAAAAAAAAAAGATCTTATTGAAAAAAATTATTCTGTTAAATGTAAAATTACTGAATTAGATATAGAAGATTCTGAGAAAGTAGAGACATTTCTAAATAGTGAAAAGGACAAGATCTCAATATTATTAATGGCTGTTGGTTATTTGGAAAAAGATGAGGTAAATAAAGAGAAAATAATGAATTTAAACTATAAATCATTAATTAATTATATTGATAAAGCTATAGTCCGTTATGGCGAAGGTAAAAATTTAAATACAATAATAGGAATAAGTTCAGTAGCTGGTGATAGAAAAAATAATAAAGTTTCTACATATGCTTTATCTAAAGCATATTTTTCAAAGTATCTTAACGATTTAAGAGGAGCATTGTTTCAAAAAGATATAAATGTAATAACTGTAAAACCTGGATATGTAAGAACTAAAATGGTAAAAAACTTAAATTTACCAAATATGTTGGTATCTAAACCAGAAAAAATTGCAAATATCATTTACAATTCTTACTTAAAAAATAAAAAAATTATTTTTGCCCCTGCATACTGGGGTATTATAATGCTTGTTTACAATATTATTCCAAGTTTTATTTTCACTATATTAAATAATCTTAGAAGATAAATTCTTAATATAATTTAAAATGAATAGAATATAAAAACCAGAAGAGGAAAATATCAATCTATCAATAGTAGTTTTTAAAGAATATACCACTTCCATGTCTCTAAATATATATGCAAAGTAAATAAAAATTATATTTAGTACTAAGAAATATATATTAATTCTATTAAACTCCTCTTTAATTAGATTTTTATAATTAAATAATAAAATAATTGGAATTAAAATAAATATTATATTTGTGATACTATAATAAAATAAGTAGATAGATATATTCATAATTTTGTTTATTAATATATTTAAATCTAAAGATAAAATATATCCAATATAATATGGTTGATTATTGAGATTTATATCAAAGACTTTAAACACAAATAACTTTAAAATAAATAATCCAATAGTAAAAATATTAAACTTAATCCTATGATCAAAATTTAATTTACGAATAAAATTAATACATAAAACTGTAATGAAAAAATATGCAATACCTTCTGATTTTATCCAAATAATTAGATTTATCGCAAGTGCTATACTAAATAGATAAATAAAATTTTTATTTTTTAAATAAATTAAAATTAACTTAGAAATAATTATTAACAAGCTGAAAATTAAAACCTCTTGCAAACCAGAGAAATAATAATATTTATAATTTAGAACTACTAAAATTATAAAAACAATTAGATTTAAAAATTTATTTTTAAAAATACTTAATGATATAAATAATAATGATCCAAGATATAAAAAAACGTAAAATAATCTTCCAAAATATTCATATTCGTTAATTGACATTTTTCTGAAAAAAGCCCAAATATAAGATCCAAAGTGAGGATGAAAATCATTATATGTGTAACTAATAAGTTCTCTATATGTGTTATCTTGATAATAATATAAAGATTTTATGTACCAAAACCATTTAGAATCCCAGCTTAGATTCAGTTGGGTAGAAACATCAATCGATATTATAAAATACAATACAAAAAAAATTATAAAATAGTAAAAATTACCTATTAAATTATTGAAGTTAAATTTTAAAAAATAATTTTTTATAAAAAATAATATTAAAACAATATAAAAAATTAATATGTAGTTGCTCAGTTTTAATGGAAATAAAGATATGTATAATAATATATTCATATTTATTAAAAGATTTAAATACAAATTAATATTATTACTTATTTTAATGTTTGATACATTTGAGCTATAGGCACTTATTGGACCAGAAATAAATAAAAAAAATATAAAAAATAATAATATTATATCAACTATTTCAATCATTTTTTAATACATAGCAATTTTTGTGTTTATCTAGAACTTCGTATTGATCTAAAAAATATTTATTCTGTAAAATAATATTTAATTTTGTTAAATTTTTTTCACTTAATTTTATAAATAATCTTTTTTCTACAATATTAAATTCATTTAAAATTTCATTCATTCTAAATTTACTTTCTTCATCATTTTTAGTTACTTGAAGATCTTTAATTTTTGTTAAATTTTTATGTTTATCTAATGTGTAAAATTCAATTTTAATTTCGTTTATATTTTTATTTTCTAAAGACAAATATTTAATTTTCTTAGCTATAGTACTTAAAAAATATATATCTATAATTTCAAATAAATCCTTATAATTTCTATTAATTTCAAGTTTTATTTCTTTCCCAGGATAATTAAGTAAAATAATATAATCACTTTTAGGATTACCTAAATTAGTATTATAAATTGACCAATTATTCGGGGGTGTGTGTTTAAAATTTACTACTAAAGGATTAGAAGAAAACTTTATCTTATTATTTACATATCTAAGGTAACCAATACTTTCACCTGCGCAGTATCCATAAATATTTTCAATTCTTTTTTCTTCATTAAATTTATAGAGATAAAAAATATTTTTTATAAAGTCAGTTTTTTCAATAAAATAAAAAAAACTTATTACAAAAATTGATAAAAAAAATTTATTACCAAAACTTAATTTATAATTTAATCTAAATTTCTTCATTAATTCTTTCATTTAACTTATCTGCTAATCTCAAGCTAAGTTTTACAATAGTATATGTCGGATTTGCATAACCTGAAGTACTGAAAACAGAACTTCCTGCAATATATAAATTTTCTGAGTTATGAAGTTTTAAATCGGTATCAACCACCGAGTTTTTAATTTTTTTTCCAATTCTAGTACCACCCATATGATGATGTACACCTAAATTTTCATAATAATCTAAATTTGCAATATTTTCTTTTAAAGCTATCCTGCCAATGTTTTTTTCTATAAATAAATTTGCTAATTCTTCAAGAATTACCTTTGCACTTAAAATAGTCTTTTGCGATTTATTATAATATATATTTGAAATTGGTATTCCGTTAGAGTCGAAAATTTTATTACTCAAAATTATTTTATTATTTTCTGAAGGTGCCTCCTCTAGGTTCATAAATATATTTCCACATTTTAGATCTTTATTGAATAACATTCTTGCAATTTTTTTTCCATAATTAGGGGATACGCATAAAAAATTTTTAACAATTTCCTTGTAGATTTTATTATCTTCAGTAGCGTTCATATACACTGCCCCACTTAAAATATTTTTTTCTTTAACAAGATCTTCACTAGATGCAAAATGAAGTGGACCGTCATAATTAATGAATTCGTCTTTTAATAATTTTTTAACTTTTTCTTTTTTTAAAAAACCAACTCCTGCTAAAATCCAGGGATGTGTCATCCAATATTTTCCTATAGGAAGTTCTGGATTTAAAAGATTAAAATTCTTTTCTTTTGTCCAAAGCAATATTCGAGAATTTTCAACACCACCACACGCCAATACAAAAAATTTCGACTCAATACTAAATTCTTTCTTATTTGAAAATATTTTTGCTTTTTTTATTTTTCCGTTTTCACCCTCAAAATGAGAAATTTGAGAATTTAGACACAAATCTATAATTTTCGACTCTTTAATATGATCTTTATATTTATCTGCAAATCTAACATCAGAGTATTGAGATTGTATTTGATTAAAATTTTTATTAATTTTTGACTTTTTAAATTCTGAGTTAATATTTAATATATAATCTGCTTCATGTGAATATTTACTAATTTCAATTGGATCAATATGCCAGTTTTTTAAATTCCATTCTTCAATTGGTTTGCACCAGCCACCCCAATGTCCACTAGTTCCACCAAATTGTCTTAGTCTACTATATCTTAAATCTGTAATCTCATCTCCGATTACCGTTGATTTATAATCCTCTTGAGAAGTTTCACTATACTCTTCATCTCCAGCTTCTATGATTAATGAACTAATTTTTTTTTTTTCTAATTTAAGTGCAAGCGAAACGCCAGCTGGCCCACTTCCAAAAATTATAACTTGATATCTTTTATTTTTTAATTTTGATAAATTTTTAAATATCATTTATCGTTTATATCTAGATACCATATAAGATCTTTATATTTTCTTTTCTTTAATCTATGCTTATTTTGAAATTCTATTTTGGTACTTCCAATTGAATTTATAAAACTGATTGAAAATAAACTTGAAACAAAACTCACTAAGAAAAACCTTCTAAATTTATCCATTAAGAAATATTATTAAAGAATCAAACTAAATCAAATTAAATATTAATCTTCTTATTTTTATTTTTTACATTTTAATAAGAAGACTTTTTTTATAATTTAAATAAGTTAAAGAAAAAATTATCCAGAAAAGAGATCCATTAAATGTTCCAAATATACCCGCGCCTGGTAATAATGGTATAAAGAAAAGTGTTAAATATGCAATATTATTTAAATGGTTTATATTTTTTTCCTTTAAAAATATTTTAATATTTTTAATAATAAAAAAACCAAATATATAAATAATAAATAAATAACCCAAAAGTCCTTGTTCAGAAAGAATTTCAAAATGTATTTGATGAGGGTGAGTACTACACCTTAGTTTAGAAAATTTTATATTTTTATCATAATATTTATCTTTTAAACATTCGCTTCTAAAATTTTTATTACCAACCCCCGTTAAAGGATAACTTTCAAATATTTTTATTGCAGCATCAAAATGTGCACCATACCTATTATTACTAATAACATGAATTATATTATTATTTTGTGTTTCTAAATATATTCTTTTTATAAAATCGGAATATCTATCTTTTACACTATCAGCAGAATAAATAACACAACTTATAAAAATAATAAATATTGGAATTAAAATCTTGGTGTTTAAAACAAAGTTTTGTTTACTAAAAAAATAAATAACTACTGAAAATAACAAAAAGGACTTAATAAAATTTGACCTTTCGCCAGTTAAAAAAATAGAAATAAGTAAAATTAATAAAATTATCAAAAAATATAATGCTGTTTTTTGATTTATATATTTTTTTAAAAAGTAAGATACTGAAGTAAATCCAAAACACATTATATAGCCACCAACAACAAGCTCATCTTTGAAAAATGATACAACTCGAGATGTACTTGGACTTTTGAAGCCTAATATATTGTAGCCAAAGTACTTTTCATAAATAATATCAATAATTACTATCAAAGATATAATTAACCAAATTTTATTAATAAGTTCAAAAGACTCTTTATCCTTTAGTAAAGTTGAAAATGCAAAAATTAATATTATAAATTTTATAAATAATATAGATCTTTTTAGACCTGTAATTTCATTTTCAACAATATAAAAATAAGAAAAAATAGAATTTAAAATTAAAAATAAATATAATATTGATAGTAGTATGAAAAATTTATTTTTTAACCATGACCAATATTTATGTTTAATGCAATAAATTAAAAAAGTAAGATCTATAAATAAAATATTTAAATTAATTCCAGCGTTTCCAATTAGAATAGAAATAGGAAGTAGACTAAATAGTAAAATGACAAATAAATTGAAAATATTAAATTGATTTATTAATTGATTATAATTTTGCATAAACTATATAACTTGTTTGTATCAAAATGTATCAAATTTTTATTTTATTAATATTTTATTTTATTATTTTGTATTCAATTATTGGGTACGGAAGAATATATACATTAATTAATTTTAAGTATCAAGCAAGCCCTTTTGATGGACTTTTTGGTATAGCAATTCTCATTTTAATTTCTTATACAACTAATATTTTCTTTTCTCATAATTATTTACATAATCTTTTAATCATTGGATTTGGTTTTATCATTTTTATTTTTGATTTTAATAAGCACTTTAAGAAAAGAATTTTAGAATATAGAAATTTATCAATAATTTTTTTAATTATTTTTATTGGACTATTAATGTACAAAAATCACGACGATTTTTATTATTATCATTTCCCATATACGATAATCCTCACAAATTTTGAAAAAGTATTTGGTCTAGGTAATCTAAATCATGGTTTCAGAACTCCATCATCTATTTTTTATTTAAATTCTCTTTTTTACTTACCTTTAATTAAATATTTTCTTTTGAATAGTGGTGCAGCATATATAATGGGCTTTTCTAACTTTATTCTTTTTGAAAAAATTAAATCTTCATTAAAAAAAAAAGAATATGATCATATACTATTTCTATCTCTAGCATCATTAATTTATATTAATTCTTCATTCTCGAGATTAGCAGAACATGGAACAGATAGATCTGCTTTAATCTTAATATTCTTGATGAGCTTATATTATTTAGAAAGCTTAAAATTTAAAAATATAAATTTAAATATGCAACATTTTAGAAACTACTTTTCTAAACTTGCAGTATTGTTTGCAATTATAGTATCATTAAAAGCTTTTTATTTAATCTACTCAGTTATTTTTTTACTATGGTTTTATCAAATTAGAGAATATCTAAATTTCAGACAATTGAGTAATTTAATATTTAAAAGTTATTCCTCTTATTTGTTTATATCAATCTTTTTATTTACGATTTTTACAATTTTTTCAAACACAGGCTGCTTTATATACCCAGCAAGTTTTACTTGTGTAGAAAACTTGAATTGGTCTATACCTCTACAGCAAATCGATCAAATGCATTTATGGTATGAACAGTGGTCAAAAGCAGGCGCTGGTCCAAATTTTAGAGTTGAAAACCCAGAGATTTATATCAATAATTTTAATTGGGTAGATAATTGGATCAAAAACTATTTTTTTACAAAAGTTTCAGATAATCTTTTAGTTATCATATTTGTATCTCTTGCATTTATATTTTTATTTTCTTTCAATTTAAATACAAAAAATAATACAAAACCAAATTATAAATTATTTTATTCTTCTATTATACTATTACTACTTGAATGGTTTTATAATCATCCTGCTCTTAGATATGGAGGATATACACTTTTAGCATTAACTTTTTTCATACCTATTTCCATATACATTTCAAAGTTTAAATTTATTCCAAAAATAATTAATAAAAAAATTTACTTGATTTTAATTTTAGCAACTATAATTTTTATAACTAAAAACTTTATAAGAATTAATAAAGAAATTAATCAATATAGCTATAATCCATTTAAAAGTGCTTTTTTTTATTTAAATAAAGATGGTTTTATATTAAATGATAAAGTCAAAAATAAATATGAAAATTGGAATTTTCAAAATAAAAGATATTTAATAATAACCAATTAATGAAAAAAAATATTATTATTACTGGAGGTGCAGGATTTGTAGGTACTAATCTAATTAAACTTTTGCTAAAAAAAACAAAATATAATTTAATAAGTATTGATAATTATTCGTCAAGTTCATCAAAAAATCATATCAAATCCAAAAGAGTAAATTATATAAAAGGAGATACAAAAAATATTAATAAGATTTTAAAAAATCCAAAAACTATTAAAACAATTTTCCATTTTGGAGAATTTTCTAGAATTTATCAAAGTTTTCTTCAAATGGAAAAATGTCTAGACTCAAATACTGTTGGAACTAACTCAGTCTTTAATTATTGTTTAACAAATAATATAAAACTAATTTATTCAGCCACCTCAGCATCATTAGGTAACAAAGGAAAGGATAAAAACCTTTCACCTTATGCATTTACTAAAGCAAAAAATTTAGAACTTTTAGAAAATCTAAAAAAATGGTTTAAATTTAGATTTGAAATCATCTATTTTTATAACGTATATGGACCAAACCAGATTTCAAAAGGAGCTATGGCTACTGTTATAGGGATTTTTGAGGATCTCTATAAAAAAAATAAACCTTTACCAGTAGTTAAGCCAGGGTCTCAAAGTAGAAGATTTACTCATATAGAAGATACAATAAAAATTTGTTATAAAGCATGGAAGTTAGATAAATGTAGGCACTATAGCATTTCAAATAAAGAAACTTTTTCTATAATAGAAGTGGCAAAAATGTTTAAATCTAAAATTGTATTTCTCCCCAAAAGAAAAGGTGAGAGATATGCGTCTGCATTAACAGATTTGAATTTGACAAATAAAGTTCATAAAAAATTTGGCAAAATCTCACTCAGAAAGTATGTTAAGGACTTCATTAAAAACCACAAATTATAATGATTTTTTATAATTATTATTCCGTTTACAAATTTTTTTTTTTGATTATAACCATCCAGCCTGGTGATTATAGCGGAGGTGTAATACCCGATACCATTCCGAACTCGGAAGTCAAGCCCTTCAGCGCCAATGGTACTTTGTCTTAAGACATGGAAGAGTAGGACGTTGCCAGGCTTCAAGGAATTTAAATTATGAAAATAGCAAGTTCACTAAAGTCATTAAAAAAAAGGGATTTAAACTCTAAATTGGTAAAAAGAAGAGGAAGAGTTTACATTATAAACAAAAAAAATCCTAAATACAAAGCTAGACAAAAATAATTATGGATAACGAAGTTCACAAAAAAACATGGGATGGTTTTACAAAATTTGTATTATGGGGTTCAGTTGCTGTTGTTATAATTTTAATTTTATTAGCAGTTTTTCTTTTATAAAGTTATATATCCATGATTGTAGGTTCAGTTTTAGAAAATAGAGAATTAGAACAAAGAATTGCTGTAACACCAGAGACTTCAAAAAAATATAAGTCTATGGGAATTAAAGTTTATCTTGCAAAAGGTTATGCTTCACACGTTGGAATATCAGATGAGGAATATAAAAAAGAAGGAGTAGAGTTTTTAGAAAGTGATGAGGAAGTAATTAATAAGTGCGATATACTTTTACAACTAAACATTCTAGACGATGCAAAACTAAAATTATTAAGACCAAATCAAGTATTAATTGGTGTTTTAAATTCTTACTTAAACTATGAAAAGTTAAAAAATTTTATTGCAAATGATGTAAAATTCTTTTCTTTAGAATTATTACCAAGAATAACAAGAGCACAGTCAATGGATATTTTATCTTCACAAGCCAATTTAGCTGGCTATAAAGCAGTAATTGACTCATTTGGACAATTTAAAAAAGCAATACCTATGATGATGACTGCGGCGGGAACAATATCTGCGGCAAAAGTTTTAGTTGTTGGAGCAGGAGTAGCGGGACTGCAAGCTATAGCAACAGCAAAAAGAATGGGAGCTATTGTATTTGCAACAGATGTTAGACTTGCATCCAAAGAACAGGTTGAAAGTTTGGGTGGAAAATTTTTAGTTGTTGACGGATCAGAAAATTTAGAGACTGAAGGAGGATATGCAAAAGAAACCACTGAAGAATTTAAAAAAAAACAAGAAGAACTTTTAGCTGAGACATTAAAAAAAATAGACATAGTAATTTGTACAGCATTAATACCTGGAAAAAAGGCCCCATTAATAATTAAAAAAAATATGATCGACAAAATGCAGTCTGGTTCTGTAATATATGATCTTGCAGCATCCCAGGGAGGCAATGCAGCGTACACTAAAGTTGATGAAATTATCAATATAAATGGAGTAACTATTCTTGGAGAAAAAAATATTTTAAATAAACTACCTTTATCTGCGTCAAATTTATATGCAAAAAACTTATATAATTTTGTTTTAAATCTTTATGATAAAGAAAAAAATAATTTAAATATTAATTTAAAAGATGAAATTATAGAAAAAACATTAATTAAATAAAAATGGAAATAGACCCTTTTATATTCAGATTAAGTATATTCATATTGTCGATATTTGTTGGTTATTATGTAGTTTGGAGCGTGACGCCATCTCTTCATACACCTCTTATGTCAGTTACTAATGCAATATCTTCAGTAATAATTGTTGGTGCAATAATAGCGGCTTTAGCAGGAAACTCTGAGTTTGCCTTTGATGGAGCTAATATTTTTGGATTTTTGGCAATTATTTTAGCAGCTGTTAATATTTTTGGTGGTTTCTTAGTTACACAACGTATGCTTGCTATGTATAAAAAAAAGAAAAAGGATAAATAAAAAATATGTCAGCAAACTTATTAGCAGTTTTTTACTTAATTTCAGGAATACTATTCATATTAGCTTTAAGAGGTCTTTCATCACCAGAAACCTCAAGACAGGGTAACTTTTTTGGAATTCTCGGAATGGGAATAGCAATATGCGTCACTTTTTTATCAATCGGAAATTATTCTACAGGCTTTTTTTATGTATTTATATTTCTTCTTGTTGGTGGATCGATTGGAGCATTTATTGCTTATAAAATTCCAATGACTGCAATGCCAGAGCTTGTGGCTGGTTTCCATAGTTTAGTGGGGCTTGCAGCTGTATTTGTTGCGATATCTGCTTTTCTCAATCCGCAAGTTTTTAATTTAGGCTCACCAGGTGATATTAAAATTGCCAGTTTAATAGAAATGTCATTAGGTGCTGCAATCGGAGCTATAACTTTTACTGGTTCAATAATTGCATTTTTGAAATTGAGAGGAATTATGTCTGGGTCTCCAATAACTTTTATTGGTCAACATTATTTAAACTTAGCACTTGGAATAATTTTAATAGGTCTAATTTTTTATTTATGCAGAACCCAGATAGATACTTGGTTTTGGACAATAATTGTGATTTCATTTTTAGTTGGTGTTTTACTTATTATTCCAATCGGTGGAGCCGATATGCCAGTTGTTATATCAATGCTTAATTCATACTCAGGTTGGGCAGCAGCAGGTATAGGTTTCACTTTAGAAAACACTGCTTTAATTATAACGGGCGCTCTTGTTGGTTCCTCAGGAGCTATTTTGTCATATATTATGTGCAAAGGGATGAATCGTTCTTTTTTTAGTGTTATTTTAGGTGGCTTTGGTGGAACAGATCAAACTAAAGTAAACACAAGTAAAGAACAGAAACCAGTAAAGAATGGAAATGCTGATGATGCAGCATTTTTAATGAAAAATGCATCGTCAGTTATAATAGTGCCAGGATACGGTATGGCAGTTGCACAAGCTCAACATGCTCTTAGAGAAATGGTAGATACATTAAAAAAGAACGGAGTAAAAGTTTCTTACGCTATTCACCCAGTTGCTGGAAGAATGCCAGGACACATGAATGTCTTGCTCGCAGAAGCAAATGTTCCTTACGACGAAGTTTTTGAACTAGAGGAAATAAATAATGATTTTGCAAATTGTGATGTAGCTTATGTTATAGGAGCAAATGATGTTACAAATCCAGTGGCAAAATCAGATCCGCAAAGTCCAATTTATGGTATGCCAGTTTTAGATGTAGAAAAAAGTAAATCTGTACTTTTTGTTAAAAGAAGTCTGTCGCCTGGCTATGCAGGTATAGATAATGACTTGTTCTACAGGGAAAATACTTTAATGTTATTTGCAGATGCAAAAAAGATGACAGAAGATATAATCAAAAGTTTATAATAAGATTGAATTATTTATTGTTTTTTGAAAATATGAACATTATAAAAAATGTTTAAATCTGGCATTTTTATTTTAAAAGGCAAGTAATCCTCTATAATTTCATTTTTAAAATGATATTTAATAATAGAAATTAATCCAAAAATTGAATTTATATGTTCAGTGGCATTCATATAATCAAAATCCTCCTTTGAAATTTTATATTTTTTTTTTATTGAAAAAGTTTTAAGATAAAACCTTCCTAATCTAAAAAGTAGACCTGGATCAGTTGGTAATGAAATTGATAAAACTCCACCAATTTTTAACTTATCCATCATTTGTAATAAAAATTTTTCTGGATTATTTATGTGTTCTAAGCAGTGTGAAATAATAATTCTATCAAAATAATTATCTTTAAATGGTATAATTTTCCCGTCATATTCAATTACTTTAATTTTAGAATTTTTATGATCAATATCTAATGCATGTTTTGATGTTTCTAGTATGAAATATTCATCGAATGGATGCTTTATATAATTATAATGAGGAGCATCACCTGCCCCAATTTCGAGAACTTTTGAAATATTTTTTGGAAATTTAATTTTTTCGAGATTTTTATGACAATATCTCATAAAAAATCCCATTAAACCTTCATAAGCATGTGTTTTATACCTTTGATCAAGAATTTTAAATTTTTCTTTTTTAAACATAATTTTTTATAAACTATTAGATTTTGTATCTCAATGAGAATAAATTGGGTAAAATTTAAATTCTAAAGTGAAAAAAATTTATAAATCATCATATCAAATTTATCTTATTATAATATCAACTTTATTTTGGATTTTTTTGTTAGGATTTGAGAATATTAATCCTAGAAATATTAACTGGCTAAACACAGGAGATTTAACAACATATCAATTAGGGTGGAAATACTTCAGAGAAGATGTATGGAGATTTCCAATTGGACTAAATCCCAATTATGGAATATTTTCTGATTCAAATATAATTTTCTCAGACTCTATACCGCTATTAGCAATCTTTTTTAAGGTTTTTGATTTTTTATTACCCAAGGATTTTCAGTACTTTTCAATTTGGATATTATTAAGTTTATATTTACAAGTTTTATTTTCATTTAAAATAATTTTACTTGGAACTAAAAATAAATTTTATGCAGCTATTGGCTGTCTTTTTTTTCTTTTTACACCGGTTTTAATTCACAGAATTGGAATTCATCTAAGCTTATTTGGTCAATGGATTATATTATCTGGCATATATATCGAATTATCTAATCATAAAAACAAAAACTTCTTCAGATATTTTAATTTAATTTTATCAAGCACAATTCACTTTTATTTTTCATTAATGCTAATTGTATTAATTTTTTTTCAAGATTTGTATAAAATTTTAATTATAAGAAAAAGAGTATTTGGAATTATCAAAAAATTTATATTTTTAATAATTTCTCTGGTCTTTTTCATGTATGTACTAGGATATTTTTCGATAAGATTTGATGACAGTCTCGGATGGGGTTATGGATATTATAACTTTAATCTTAACAGTTTTTTTAATCCAAACGGATTTAATAATAATTATAGTTTTTCCTGGTCAAGTTTTTTTAACATTTTAAAATTTCAAAACGGTGAAGCAGAAGGTTTTGCATACCTAGGTATATCTGGAATATTTTTCTTTACATTATTTATATTTAATTTTTTTACACAAAAAAATATTATTTTTTTTAAAAATTTGAATTGGCTTTTAATTATTGTTCCATTCTTGTTAGTTTCAGTTTCTAATAATGTTAATTTTGGGCAATATAATATTTTACATTTTGATTTAAATAAATACGTTTATGCTTTTTTTAGTATTTTTCGAGCCAGTGGTAGAATGATTTGGCCAGTTTATTATTTTATCTTTATTTTTGGAATAATTTATACTTTCAAAAAATTTAAATCTAAGTCTATTTTAGTACTTTTAACCCTTTTTCTTATTCAAATCACAGATTTATATAGTGGATTTAAAAATTATAAATTTGGCTCTCAATACGCTTATTCTTCTGATTTAAAAAGTAAAAACTTTTGGAATAACCTTTCTAATCAATTTTTAAATTTAAGACTAATTGAAAGTAAAAACCAGTCAAATATATACAATTATTTATCATTCTATTTAATTAATGAAAGTTTTGAAAAAACCGATTTAGTGAATTTAGCAAGAGTGAATAGGGCCAAGGTTACAAACGCTAGGTATGATTTAGTAAATCATTTTAAAAATAAAAATCTCAATATTTTTAATAGAACTATGTTTTTAAGTGATAATCATAACTACGTGTTATATTTAAAATATTTGTTTCAGAATAAACTTTTCTTTTATTATGTTGATGATATTTGGGTTATAACAAATGAAAAAATAAATAACTTAATTAAAGACGACTCAGAACTATTAAATAACCCAAAGATTTTACTAAAAGATAATCAAATTAATTTTCAAAATAACGACAAAATACCTTTAATTGGCTGGACCAAAAAAGAAAATTATAAGGAATTAATCGCTAGTGGATACTTTTCAGGATTAGTCTTAAATCTCAATACAATAAAATGCAGTGATAAAACAAGAGTAAAATTTAATTTAAAAAATTTCTATAAAGACCTTGATAATGAAATTTATTTTAATGTTCTTGAAAGTAATAGTAATAGCGTCGCGAGTTTTAGTAATAAAAAACTAGATAATGTAATAATCCAAATAAATTGTGAAAAAAATAAAATATTCAATTTTATTTTTGAAATTGAAAATCCCCTATCAGAGTTCGATTTAAAGAAAGGGCTAAATAGGGAAAAAAAATCTCTTATTCTACAGTCAATATCTATTTTAGAATAAATCTAAGTTTAATTTCAATTATAGATATAAGCATATTTATACTATCTTTAATTAAAAAAACTTTACTACCTTTTTTATGTATCCATTTAACTGGAAGTTCTTTGATTTTAAAATTAAATTTTTTTGCAAGTAATACAATCTCAATGTCATGAGAGAAGCCCATGCACTGCAAATTACTAAATATTTTTTTTGCAACAGTTTTATTATATAATTTAAAACCACATTGGGTATCAAATAAATTGATATTAAATAGAATTTTTATAATTCCAATAAATATTAAACCAATCAACTTTCTATGCAATTGATACTTTATATTGGATCCTATAATATTTCTTGAACCAAAGTATATTTTATAATTTTTACTAATTTTATATTTTTTAATCCAATCAAAAATTTGTAATGTAGAAACAGATATATCAGTATCAATTGTGAGTATCCAATCATATTTTGCAAACTTAACACCATATTTTAATGCATACCCTTTTCCTCTGTTCTGAACATAGCTTAAAACTTTAATTTTACTTTTTAATAAAATATTTTGTTTTTTAATATTTTTTAAAATTTTGTATGTTGAATCTGTACTACCATCGTCGACAAAAATGATTTCTACTTTTTTAAATTTTTTTTTTTTACAAAATTTTTCTAAATCTTTGATTGTATCTTTTAATCTATATTCTTCATTGTAGCAGGGAAAAATAATTGATAAGGAATTTATCATTTTTTTTGAAATAAACCCAGCATAGACAATCCAAATGGTAGATTAAATAAATTAATCAGTCTACTTTCACTTACAAAAATAAAGTACAAAATATGATTAATAATCTTCACCGGAGACTTTTCAACCTTATCTATAAAATTAATATTAAAAATTTTCATTAAGATTATTATTGTAGAAATTGGTAAAAATAAAAAAAAATTGAAATATGTCAATTTTATTAAATTAAATTTATTAAATACTTTTTGAATTTCATTTTTAGAATACCTTCTAAAATGTTTTAAAATTTTATCTTTCTGTGAAAAAAGAACCTTATAGGCTGGAACAGTTATTAAAATAAAGCCTTTATTATTTAAAATTTTATTTAATTTTCTTACTGTAGCATGATCATCTTTTATATGCTCTAATACATCGGCAAGAACAATTAAATCATATTTTTTATTTTTAAAATTATTAATAATTTTAAATTTTTTTCCTTTATATTTTTCTCTTAGAAACGATTTGGCACTTTTATTAGGTTCATAAATACTTACTTGTCCAAATGTAGAAAGCATATTTATATTCACCCCTGATCCAGATCCGAAATCTAATATCTTTATACTTTTTTTTCTTATTTTTTTTTTAATGATCGATTGAATAATTTTTTTCCTTGCTTGAAACCACCAATGTTCAGAATAGTTTTTTATGTGTCTTTTATAAACTTCTTGGCGCATTTTTTTGAAAATTTGGTTGCGGGGGACGGATTTGAACCGCCGACCTCAAGGTTATGAGCCTTGCGAGCTACCAGGCTGCTCCACCCCGCGGTATTTAAATTCTATTTTTAAGTTTATTTAACTTTTTAACTCTTTTAATATTTTCTTGTAAAATTCTTTTTTTTTTCTCTGATGGTTTTTCGTAGGTATTTTTTAATTTAATTATTTTATAGAAACCATCTTTCTGGAGTTTTCTTTTTAAAACTCTAAGTGCTTGTTCAACATTATTATCTTTGACTTCTATTTTAATAACTACCTCCAAAAAGACGATCTAATAACACTATATAAATATTTTGTCTATTTTTATTTTTTTAATTTGATTTCTGTTTTTGCTCTCTTTTAATTCTTCTATCTGCTTTTTCTAAAGATTCTAATAGTTCTTTTTGAGAAAATAATCCCATCGCAACAGGATCTTTTGGGTTAAGATTGTTATAATTCCAATAACTTTTATTTCTTATAGCTTTTACAGACGAACTTGTAATACCCACAAGCTTTGCAATTTGAGAGTCTTTCAATTTAGAATGATTTTTAAGCAGCCAAAGTGCAGAGTCTGGCTTATCTTGTCTTTTTGATAAAGGGACATACTTTTTTTTTTCTTTAATTTGATTAGCAGATATTTGAATTTCATTTTGAGAAATATTTAACGGTCTTTTCTCATCTTTTGAGGATAGTTCAATTTCTTCTCTAGTTAATTGTCCAGAAATGATTGGATTATATCCAACTATACCTTTGCCAACTTCTCCATCAGCAATACTTTGAATTTCAACTTCATGCATTTTACAAAAGTTAGCAATTTGTTTGAAAGTTAAAGAGGTGTTTTCAACCAACCAAATAGCTGTTGCAACAGGCATTAAAGGTGCATTTGTCATATATTTCAATTACTTTGATGATCTAAAGTTTTGGAATTTTTTATTAAATTTACTTACTCGACCTTTATCAAGTATTTTTTGTTTTCCACCTGTCCATGCAGAGTGAGATTTTGGATCGATTTCAAGTTTCAATATTTCTCCCTCTTTTCCCCATGTAGATCGTGTTTCAAATTGGGTACCGTCAGTCATTTGTACTTTTATTTTGTGGTAATCAGGGTGAATTTTTTTTTTCATAGCGGTTTTATAGCAAAACTTTTTTATAAAACAATCAAAAGTTCACAAGTAATTTGTTTAATTCTGAATGAATTATTTCTGAAGAGGCGATAACTGTATGATTTTTAGTATTTTTAATATTTATATTGTTTATTTTACCTCCGGCTTCTCGCAAAATTGCTATACCAGCAGCTATATCCCAAACATTTAAGTTTTTTTGGAAAAATCCATCAAGTCTTCCTGAGGCAACATAAGCCATATCAAGAGCCGCACTACCACTTATTCTAGTATTAAAATTTGTATCTTTTATTCCTTCCGAATTTGTACCAAACAAACATTCTTCAATACTATTTTTTTTTGATACCCGAATTCTTTGGTTGTTAAAAAATGCTCCAGAATTTTTTTCTCCAAAAAATAATTCATTTTTAATTGGGTCGTATATAACTCCAGAAATAATTTCATCATTACTTACATATGCAATAGATATACAAAAGTGTGGGATTCCATGTAAAAAGTTTATAGTGCCATCTATTGGGTCTATTATCCAAAAATCTTTATTATTTTCCTTTAAAATAATACCAGTTTCTTCTGTAATTATTGAGTATTTTTTTTTAGACAATTCATTTATTAGAATTTTTTCTACTTTTTTATCTGTATTAGTTACAAAATCTTTTGGTCCTTTTTTTGATACTTGTAAATTTTCTACTTCCCCAAAATCTCTTATTAATACTTTTGATGATTTCTCACATGCTTTAATCATTAAATTTAAATTTGGAGATATTGATTTCATTTCTTTTAAATTTTTTTAATATATTCCATTGATCTTGTATCTATAATAACGCTATCACCACTCTCAACAAAAGGGGGTACGAGTATATTGATACCATTTTCTAGTACAGCTGGTTTATAAGATGAAGCTGCTGTTTGGCCTTTAATTGACGCATCAGTTGTTTCAATTTTGCATTCGATTTGATTAGGAAGACTTATTTTAATAGGTACATCATTGTAAATACCTAACTTAACTTCTAATCCTTCTGTTAAAAATTTAGATTTCTCACCTAACAATTCTTTTTTTAAACTAATTTGTTCAAAATTTTTATTATTAATAAAATAAAAATCACCTTTGTCCTCATATAAAAAGTTATAATTTATTTCCTCAACAATTGCTCTCTCAACATCATCACTAGATCTAAATCTTTCGTTAATTTTTGTATTTTTATTAATACTTTTCATCTCGACTTGATTGAACGCCCCACCTTTGCCCGGCTTTACATGTTGAGTTTTTAAAACTTCCCATAAGTCGTTATTATGCTCAATTATCATGCCAGTTTTAATTTCATTGCCCGAAATTTTCATTTTAATTTTTTTATTGCCTCTTCTGGTTTTAGTTTTTTATTTTTCCAAATGAAGTTTGAAATAGCCAAAAAGTCAGCTTTATTCAACAAAAGTTTTTGATAATTTTTTTGATTTATTCCGCCTATTGCAATTATTGGTATTTTTGACAACGTCCTTATTTTTTTTAAATCTTTTATGGTAGCTTTATATTTTACATTTTTAGTTTTACTCGAATTAAATGCTCCTATAGCAATATAATCTGCTTTATTTTTAAAAGCTTCCTTGGCTTTTTTAAATGAATTATTACAAGTCACACCTATTATTTTATTTTTTAATATTTTTCTTGCATCATTAATATGCATATCTTTTTGACCCAAATGACATCCATCGGCACCAACACTTTTTGCAATTAAGGGGTCATCATTAATGATAAATTTTACATTTGAGGTTTTGCATATCTTTTTAATTTTTTTTGATATTTTAACAATTTTAGTCTTTGAGAATTTTTTAAGTCTTAATTGAAAAAACTTAACTTTATTTGTTTTTAAGATTTTTTTTAAATCTTTATAGAAATTAAAATAAATTTTATTTGGGGATATTAAATAAATGAATTTAGCTTTAAATCTCAAGATCTCTTGACCATTTTCCCTGAGCTGCAAGCGAACACAAATTAGCACGATTATTAAAAACTTTTTGTGTACCAGAGGAGTCTTTGATGTCCTTAGACCAATGTTTTAATGCACCTTGTTGTAAGGCTCTACCGTATGAATATGTCATAATAAATTTACTTGAATTTGTTTTATTGATCAAATTAAGATTTTCTGTAGCCTCAATTTCGCTTTGCCCACCTGAAAGAAAAGCAATTCCAGGTACTTCCTGAGGAACTGACTCTTTTAGGCATTTTATAGTTAGTTCAGCAATTTGCTCAGTATTAACTTTATTTTTAGAATTAATTCCATCTAAAATCATGTTCGGTTTTAAAATGACCCCAGTTAAATCAACTTTATTAAGTATTAACTCTTCAAAACATTTCTTTATTACCTCTGAAGTTTTTTCGTAACAAACTTTCGCTGAATGCTTTCCTTCCATTAATACTTCAGGTTCTACAATAGGAACCATTTCACATTCTTGAACTAAAGCAGCATATCTTCCTAAGGCATGAGCATTAGAATGCACTGATAACTTACTAGGAAATTTATCTGAAATAGTATAAACACCCCTCCACTTAGTAAACCTTGCACCTAATTTGTAATATTCTTTTAACCGTTCTCTCAAACCGTCAAGACCTTCAGTTATCTTCTCATCAGGAGAACCGGCCAAAGATTTAGCTCCTGTATCTACTTTTATTCCTGGTAAAGCACCACTTTCATTAATTAATTCAGGGATAGTTTTATTTTCATAAGTTTGTTTAATTGTTTCATCATAAAGTATTACTCCACCAATACATTTTTTCATACTTTCAGATGTAAAAAGTGTCTTTCTAAAATTAAGTCTATTTTCTTCATTTGATTTGACGTTTACAGCCTCAAGTCTTTTAGTCATTGTGCCTGTGCTTTCATCGGCGGCAAGGATACCTTTACCATTTGATATTATATTAAGAGCAATTTTATTAAGTTCTGACATTAGTTAAGAGCCTTTATACCAGGCAATTCTTTACCTTCAAGATATTCTAAAAATGCTCCACCAGCAGTTGAAACAAAATTA
>MDSZ01094622.1_pt1 | contig 24170 bp, 19 predicted proteins | sample 811201 | NCBI WGS metagenome assembly MDSZ01 (sample SAMN05326647, study PRJNA326480) | marine metagenome | isolation source: seawater | place: Indian Ocean: North | collected 2010
CGAATCGCCCCGCGTGCAAACACTCGCTCGCGAGTTTCAAAACGTCTCTTCTCGCATCATCGCGTAGTGTTGTTGGTCGTCCTCCTCCGTTTGCTCGTTCTTCTTCTCGAAGCCGAGGAGGAGGAGGAGGTGGAGGAGGAGGACTCGTCATGATGCTCTTGTGTGGTTTTCGAACAAAAACGGACGTTACAACGTTCTTTTTTAAAGGTCAAAACACATTTTCATACGAAAAAAAAATATGCGTTTTTTTTTTCCAAAACTATACAAAACCCTAAATGCACACACACAAAGGGGAAAGAAAAAAAAAATGTATGATGATGCGTCCCTTTTTTTAAAAAGGAGTCGTCCATTTTAAAGGTGTTTTTTTGACAGAAGAGAGAGGAAGAAGAAGACGAGAGAGAAAAGGGGATGGTGTGTCTTCACTTTAAGAGAGAGAGAGAGAGTGCTTTGAAGAAGAAGAGAGAAGAGTCGTTTGTTTGTGCAGAGAAGAAGAAGTCATTATATCATGATCGGCAACTACCTCAGCACGTTCGGCGTGTGCGTGTTCGCGTACCTGTACCCGCTGTTTTTATGTTTCAAGGTAGTAGTAGTATGCGCGCTCTTCTCTCTTGCGTTTGCGTTGTGTCTTAATGGGGTGGTGGTCTTTCGATGATGTGTCGAGATCTCTCGTTTAATCCCTTCGATGTCTCCCCGTTTTTTCCCCTACGACTCTAATAATACGAAAAGAAAGATCTCGAAGCCTTTGCGCTTCCCCGAAGAAGACAAAACACCACCTGACCAAAAGTCTTCTCGCATTCTTCTTCTTCTTCTTCACCACTACAGGCGCTCGAAATGCACAAAAAGTCGCCCGAAAAGCTCCGCGGATGGTGCATCTATTGGCTCGTCTTGGCCACGTTTACCGTGTTTGAACGCCTCACGGATGCCTTTCTGTTCTTCCTGCCCTTGTACCACGAGGCGAAAGTCGCGTTCGTCGTGTACTTGTGGCACCCAAAATCGCAAGGCGCGCTGTACATCTACGATAAATTCGTCGGACCAACGCTGTCGAAACACGAAGGATCGATCGATCGAAAAATCGAAGACGTGCAAGCGAAACTTGGAGACTGGTGCTTCACGTACTCGAGGATGGCGTACGCGTACGTACAGAAGATGACGCTGCAGTTGTTGCAGAGTTTACCGACGGCGCAAGCGGCGATGGCGCAACAGGCAGGCGGAACAGGAGGAACAAACGGGGCGACGGCAGCGGCGAGTCAACCGGTGAATCCAATCAAGAAGGAACCGATCGCGACTGAAGCCAAGTAAAAAAAAGTAAAAGGTGCAGTCGCGGACTTTTAAAATCTGAAAAGACGAGACCCGAGCGCGCCGAGAGCGCTCGGTTGGAGACGGAGTGGTGAAAGAGGGAGAAAGATGTACAATAGTATATTAAGAAGAATAGAAGACTCTCTCTCTCGAATATTATTACATGTTACACGTTAGATCACAACACGTACTATGCACACACCGCACGTACCATTCTTTTACGCGACGAACACCTTTTATTTTGCGATATTATATACTTTCATCTCTGTGTAATTATTAGGGGAAAAAAAGGGGATTGATTTGATTGAGAGGAAAATCTGTCGCCATTGAAAAGACCCTCCTCTTGTCTTCGTCGTCGTCGTTTACGTCGTCTTTGCACAAAAAAACGAACGCCGAGAGAGAGAGAGAGAGAGAGAGAGAGAGAGAGAGTTGTTGTTCGATCATCATCTGTTCGCGCGTCTTTCTGTTTTTGATCGAAATACAATGGAGTTGCCGGACACGCACACGCTCCAGCACGGTCTCCCATTCCACGCGCTCCTTCTCCTCGTTCAACTGCTGCCGTTCGTGACGGTGGTGGAGACGAACGCCAACATCGTCTCGACGGCGACGTTGTGCGTCATCGCGGGTTCGTATCGATCGATCCGACCGGTCGCGAAGGGCGAAACGGAAACGATGACAAAGTCTGACGCGCAGCAGTTCCCTCTGGTCGGTTCCTGCGTCCTTTTTGGAATGTTTGTTTTGTTCAAGTATTTACCCAAAGACATCTTGAATGGATTGTTGACGGTGTATTTCGTGTTTTTAGGCGTCATGGCGATTTGCGCGACGTTTACGCCATTGTTCGCGAAACTGATGCCGAAAAAGGTTGCCTTAAAGAGGTTCTATTTCGGAACGATTCCAGAGATTAAGTATATAAACGAAGAAGGGCCGTACGAGGTGTCGTTTGATATCGCCGAGTTGACCACGGGAGCGGCGGCGATTGCGTTTTGTAAGTGGTATTACGATACAAAACATTTCTTGGCGAACAACGTGTTGGGATTAAGCTTTTCGTTGCAAGGAATTGAGTATTTGACGATAGATTCGATTCAAATTGGGGTTATTTTGTTGGTTGGGTTGTTCTTTTACGACATCTTTTGGGTTTTTTTTACGCCGGTGATGGTATCGGTGGCGAAATCGTTCGACGCGCCGATTAAGTTGTTATTTCCGAGAGGACCGGTGAGTCTTTTGGATTCGAGTAAAAAACCGTTTTCCATGCTTGGTTTGGGAGATATTGTCATCCCAGGGCTGTATTTAGCCTTAATTTTGAGAATGGACATGCAACGCAAAGAAGCCGCCAGTCGACCGAGAACGAGATCGAAAGCAAAAGCGTTGAAGAAGAAACCACCGCCGATGTACTTTTGGGCGGTCGCGCTCGGGTACGCGCTCGGTTTAATCACTACAATTGTTGTGATGAACATCTTCGAAGCCGCGCAGCCGGCGTTGTTGTACATCGTGCCCGGATTGTTGCTCACGACTTTCATCAGAGCGGCGTTTGCCGGAGAAGTCGGGAAAATCTTTTACTTTCAAGAGAAGGTTGGAAGCGCGAGTGGAGAAATTGCGGTTGCGTCACACGAGGATTAAAGACGTGAAAAAAGAAGGGAAGAAGAACAAGAGATTTAATTCATTCAAAACCGAACACTATTTCTCATCAGATGTCCGTTTTCCGAAGAAGCTGCCTCTCTCCCGCACAAGCAAAAGCGCCCTCGGCTCTACCCCAGGAAAAAAGTGTAACGAAATCTAACTATGTAAATTGTTTTTTGAATTCTCTTCATAAAAAACGGGCCCGAACATCTATACTCATGCGTCCATCGCTCCGAACCTTGTCCGCTTTACCCACCGCGGGCAACTCGGGGGTCGGGACGAACTATGCGCACAAATCCTCTAAACGTTTAACTCGATTCCGAAAAGACTTACGAACCATAGAAGAAAACGGCACGTGGGATGCCTTGAAAATCCTCGTCACTTTCCCGGAGAGAGAGATATCCGTGGCGTTGCGAACGGTCTGCGGATCGAACGTCGCCTCGGGTAAATGTCGCGAAAACGATATGGATTCGAGGCTAGACGCGGTCGCGCATATTTTGGAGGGGTGTTTAGAAGAATACACGCGAGAAGAGAAGGAAGAGATCCTGGTTGGTGGAGCCATTGCGAGTGCGAGTAAAGGACGATACGAGATTTTACAAAGACTGATTGAATACGACGACGACGACGTCGACATTGTAAACGGTCAAGATCAACACGGGTTTTCCAGTTTACTAGGCGCGTGTTGCGGAGACTACGAGGAAGGAGATAGAGTGGAGATGGAGATGAATAGACATAAATGCATAGAAATACTCTTAGAACATGGCGCGGACGTTGAAAATCGAGGCGCGGGTGTGCACAAGAAAAATTGGACGGCGTTGATGGCGCTCGCGAAGAGAAACGATTTGGAGAGTTTGAGGTTAGTTTTTAAAATGACCGATGAGAATACTCTAGACGTGAATCGGACGTATTCGAACGGGAAAACAGCGTTGTTTGTCGCCTGTGAATGGGGCGCGTCCATCGACGTGATCAATTTGCTCTTGGAGAAAGGCGCGAAGAATATTCCGGCGACGAAGTTGAACACGGATTACTCGAGGTTTGTACCGTCGACGACGCCGATTGATATCGCGATGGAAAACGGGCATCACGAAGTAGTGTTTGCGTTGAATGAATATAACGATAAAAATTCGCTCGCGTGGTTTAGCACTGGAAACGATGAGAGAGAGAAGAAGAAAGGTGAAGAGGAAGCGATTTTCAACTCAAAAGAAACCAAGATGAATTTTGACGAACGGGTCGAGCCTGCGATCATCCAAGGTGGGGAGTCGTGGTAAAAAGTGTATCGTGTACCGGTACTAGGCATGTATAGATAAGATCAACTAGGTAGTATAACTAGATTTGTATGTGTACTACTCATATATAATGTACAACAGTGTTTTGCGATGCGCACGCGACAAACTAAAAATAAAATTTTAAAGCACCCCCTGACCGAATCCATCCGGCGCGTCTTCTTCCACCTCGAAATCATCCTCGGTCCAACACCTCGGCGCTACTCCCGTTGTCTCGTAAATAACTCTTTCTAACTTTCGAAAAAAGTGCGAACCGTCCAATAACGGGTTCCACCACCCATTGATGATGCAATAGTGTCCTTCAAACGGCGACCTATGGTGCGCGCCGTGGTCTTTCCTCGACAATATCAAGCTCATATCTTGCAACTTGGTCACAATCTTCGGTTGATCGCTCGGTTTCATGTGTGCCCACGCGTGAGTTTGTTGCGACAACACCACTAACGCCCAAAATGACCCGAGAAACAAATCGCTATCACCGCTTCCTTGCATGTTGCTGCCACCGAACGCCAACAACTGCGGTACGGTAAAGAAAAGAGGCGCTACGCACGTCTTGTGAATGTTATTGGCCCACTGTCTCTTGGTAATTGTCCACGGCCATCTGTGATGCCCTTGAAATGCATCGATAACGTTTCCGGCGATTGGCGTGTTCTTATCCCCGTAATTATCTACGGACCAGTGGAAAATCCCAGTCCCTAAGTCCGAGAACACGTAACTCGCGAATACCGTCGCGAACGCTCTCGCGGCCGTCGTCCCGACTTCGCCGTCCATCGTTACGGCGTCCAAGTACATTCCTCTCGTCATCAACAGCGCGCAAATACCAAAATGTACGCCGCATTGTATTCTCTGCCAATTCGTGGAGACGAAATCTTTTGGGTCCCTCAACATCTCCCCACCCATCGACGCCGTTTTTTTCCTCAACAGTTCCGCCTCCGTCTCCGACGACGACGCTTTCCTAATAGTAATTAACTCGCCATCGTCATCATCATCATCATCATGGGTCGTAATCAATCCTCCTCGTCGTCGTCGTCGTTCTTCCTCCTCCTCCTCCTCACCGCGGTCGTCGAAAAAACGAGAGATAGAAAAGTCGTCTCGAGTTTCGTTCGTTCCCACCACCCGCAAAGTCGTCGTCGTCGTCGTAAAAGAGTTGTTGTTGTTGTTGTTGTTGCGTTCCATCATTCCTTTGCATCCCGATGATGATGATGATGATGCAAAATCGAACCGTCGCTTCGATGACGTCGCAGTTGGTGTCGTTCGACACCATCCTCTGTGTTGGGCGGCCCCCTTCGATGACGACGCTCTCCCCGAAGGGACCGAAGCGCTTTGCACGGTTCGAACGAAGACCATGAGGAGGAGGAGGAGGAGTCGTCGTCGTCTCGACGGAGTGCTGCCTTTTCCTTCTCGTCGTCGACGACTTTGGTGTGTGTAATAGCGCGCGTCGAAATGTGTGTGGATTATCCAAAAAAATGTCGACGTAATGAAGTAAAGAATTGAGCACAAAACCAAAAGAGGACGGCGGAGACGAATACAGGAGGCAGAGAGAGAGAGAGAGAGTAGTATCGCGTGCGTGTTTGTGTGTGTGCATGTGCGCGCGCGTGCGTGTGTATTGCGTGTGTATTGGTTACACCTGCGTGTGATGGAAGAAAAGTATTACTCATCTTCGTCTCGGTCGTCGTCGTCGTCTCGAGCGCTCGCTAATCTTTTCGCTCTTCGTTCTTTCCTGTTCAACTTTTTGTTTTTCGCCTTGGTCTCGCTTTTTCCGGGTTCTACGATACCTTCGGCGATTAACTTGTCCAAATTTCTCACTTTCGGTTTCCGTTTCTTATTCGCGTCTTGCTTTAATCTTCCTTTGTTCGCTTCGACTATTCTTTCTTGTCGTTCCATTTCCTCTCGAGCGTCGGATTCTTCTTTTCGGTCCATGGCTTCGCGCGCGGAGACGTATAACGTCCCGCCGGTGATGACGAGCAGTAACACGACCGCGAGAGCGAATGCGAATTGCGAACCGAGAGAGGCGGCTTGAACACCGTCGTCGAACGCGTTGGTGGTGTTATTGCTTTCAAAAGGTTGCCCTTCTTCGGTGAACATCATTTTCCCCGTTGTTTTTGCGTCGGCGTCCGTCTCGGTTGTTGTGGTGTTCTCCTCCAACACGACGGTTTCGATGCCGTCCAAATCATCATCATCATCATCATCATTCGCGACAGACACCGCCGGCGCTTCCGCGAGGCCGACGTGGGTATCGACTTCCAAAGTGGCGGAATCCGCCACTTCCGCGACGACGGGAGTCTTCATCGTCGCCATCGACGTCAACGACGCCCCCCGAAGACCCACCCGCTTTGTCGTCGTGCGACGATGATTAGTAGTATTTCTCCCCATCATTTTCATCACGATTGTTCTCTTATAAAAAAAGCGCACTCCTCCTCCTCCTCCTCCTCCAAAACCATCAAAGTCGTTTTTTTGAGTCGTCGCGCGTGTTAGTATCGAAGTCAAAATCATGATGATGACTCTCTACTCCTAATAAAGAGCGAGAGAGACACTCCTTTCCTGCGTACTTTTATTGGAGCACCATTTTTCCTTCCTCTTTTTTTTTCTCTTCTCTTTGTAAACCCTAAACCCTACGAAAAACAGGGGGGGGTGCGTACACACTCCGAAATAGAAAAAAAAATACGCGAGATACGAGACTCTGACTTTCGAAGGAAAAGGTGGTGTTCTCTTTCGACGATCGACTCGATCGAGAGCATTACGAGAAGAACTCTGGAGAGAAGAGAGGACTTTTTCGACGACGACTTTGACGACGTTTTCTTCTTCTTTTTAGAGAAGACCAAAAGAAGACGGGCAAAAGTGGTGGTCGTCGAAGGAGGGCATATGACGACGAACGACGCGACGAAAAGGACTTTGCGAGGAGGACGACGACGAGGAGGAGGAGGACGCGACGAGAAACGAGCGAAGACATCGAGGACGAAGAAGACGAGAGCGACTTTGACGACAAACGACGACGAGAACGACGACGAGAACGACGACGAGACGTCGATGACGTTGCTCTTTTCGAGGATCGACGAGGAAGAACTTGTGGAAGAAAGCGAAGAGGAGGAGGACCTTTTGGTGTCGGATGTGGGGTGCTGGAAGAAAAGGACGACCGCACCATCGTCGACCGCAAAGGAAAAAGAGCGAGAAGAAGAAGACGAAGAAGAAGAACACGACGGATGTGTGGGTATCGTCGTCGTCGAACGAAGCGAACAGACGACGTCGGATTTCGTCGCGAGCGAGGAGAAAGCGGACGCAACAAGCGCGACGACAAAGGAAGAGGAGGAGAACACGGACGACGAAAACGATCCAGTGCATCGACTTCTTAAAACGGCGCATAAAGAAGACGAGAAACAAATGATGAAACGGGCGACGGTACCGGAAGGATTCGACGTCGCATTCGTGAACGAACGCGAAGTGAGCGCGGACGAGCGGTTAAAACAGTTGAACAAACTGTTTCAGAGGGAAGACGAGAGGATAGGTGACATCTCGAGAGACGTGAAAGAGTGTTTCGGTATAGTTTTGGAAGAAGTAAGAACGAAAGAGGCGGTTGGGTACCTGCTATTTCACGACGCGAAAGTGCACGAGTGGGAAGCGACGAAGAAGTTGACGGTTGCGCCGCCGAGGTTGTCGCACGTGTTCGTGAAACCAGAATACAGGAAGAGAGGGTTTGGGACAGCGCTCGTGAGTCGATGGATTAAAGAGTTCGCAATTGATACGAAAGCGTTCGCTGTAGATATGCCAAACGGAAAAATGTTGAAACTATTGAGGCACTCGAGGTGCGAAGTTGCGGTGGAAAAATCTGGTTTCGAAGCCGGAACGATACATTTCTTGAATTTACCGATTTGATAGCTAGTGCGAGAGGGATGCGCAATTTAACGATACGATACGATACCATACGATACCACGCCACTTCGTATATGTAGAGAAATGTATATACTACATAGTATATATACACACATATGCGAATGTTAATCCTCCTCGTTCGTAGACGTTTTCGGTTTGCTCAAAATGTTCGATCTCGGGAGCGCTTTCTCTTTCACCAGCGATGGCGGTTTTACCTCCGAGGCCATCGTCGTCGCCTTATTACTCCCTTCTAATTCAGAATTACCATCTTTACCGTTATTCTGAATCGTTTTATATGCCCCCATAGCCTGCGCGACTAAACTTGCTGGGTTTCCGACATCGGCAGGAATCAACATGGTGTTGCCTTCCTTCGCTATTTGTGAGAACGCGTTCATGTACATCTCGGCAATCTTAAATCTCGCCGCATCGTCGCCACCAGTTCCTAATAACGACCTCGATACTTCCGTTATCCCCGTCGCGGTCGCTTTCGCTTTCGCCACGATCGCATCCGCTTCCCCGGTAGCTTCTAAAATCGTCTTTTCTTTCAAACCAGTCGCCACGTTAATCGACGCCTCTCGCTCCGCTTCCGACTCTAAAACCGCCGCACGTTTCCTTCGTTCACTTTCCGCTTGTAACTCCATCGCCGCTTGAATACCTCTCGGTGGTAAAATATCCCGAATCTCGTATCTCATGCACTTCAAACCCCAATCTCCGGCAGCTTCGTTGATCGTTTTCACAATCGCCGAGTTCAAATGGTCTCTCTCTTCAAACAAAGTATCCAACGACATCTTCCCGATTTCCGATCTCATGGTCGTTTGCGCCAATTGCGACAGCGCATACACTGGATTTTCTACTCCATAACTCGCGTTAAACGGATCTACGACTTTCGCGTACAACACACCGTCGATTGTAATTGCCACGTTATCTTTCGTCACCGCCGTTTGGTTGTCCACCGGTATCGCTTCTTCTTTCAAGTGCCAGACGCTACGTCGAGGAAGAGAGAGGAAGAGAGAGGGAAAGAGAAGAGAGATAAGGTTAGTGATTATTATGTGACAGAAGCGATTTGTTGTTGTTGTTGTTAAATTGTCTGAAAACTCCGAGCGAAATTCGGCTGGTCGACGCTCTCGATTGAACGCGAAACAAAACGTCGGAGAGAAAAGAAAAGCAGCACTCACTAGCTTATAGAATCCACCAAAGGAATCAACAAGTGTATTCCAGAACTCAAGGTTTTGTGGTATTTTCCGAATCGTTCGATGACCGCGACTGTTTTTTCCGGGACAATTCGAATGCCGTAATTTATTGGTTTCGCGCCGTACGCGAGATCGGCTAAAGACGAGGAGGATGGAGACGGCGTCGAAAGGAAATGACGTGTGTGCTGGTCGCGATTTTGACGACGGTTGCCGGTGTCGATGCTCCAATTCTGATTCCTCAACGCAGAGATGCTTTTGGAAGACGCCGAGACCGGGTTCACGAACGCTCCCGAAGAGGAAGAGCACGACGAAAGAAGCGATGCCAACGCTCGACGCGAGGCGTTGTGTCGGGCGGTCATCTTCGCGTAGATCGTATTATCAAAAGCGGCGTTTATTAAAGATGTGTGTTTTGTGCTTGGAAAAAAAATAAGAGAGAATTGTATCGATGAAGAAAAGCAATTTTTGGAACTCGAATAATCGAAAGAAGAAGAAGAAGAAGAAGAAGAAGAAGAAGAAGAAGAAGAAATTTTTTTTTATGTCTGATGAGAAAAATTGTGTTTCGACAACACCAACAAAAAATCATCATCATCAAAAAAGAGTCGTCTTTGTCCTTCAAAAAAATTATGAATACCTTTGCGGCGGCAAAGCTTTCGTTGCTGCTTTAGAAACGCACCCCGCGTTCGTGTTCTCTGTACCCGAAAGCATTCTATCGTCACCTGCGGCAATATGCGATGCACCTCCGACAATCCTCGCTCTTTCTCTCAGCGGTATTTGCAAACTCGCTTCGACGTCTTGTTTCGTCGCCTCTCGGCCGAGGAGACGTTCCATGTCCTCCCTGCGAATGCCGTTTTCGAGAACATCTCGAGTTTCGATGTTGGATTCGTACAGATCCCAATTGTGACGCAGACGCGTGTCGTGAACCGTGCATTTTTGGATTTGTCGGGCGAGTTGGAGGGAGTCTCGCGTTCTAGCGAGGATTTTTTTCAGTTCTGAGATGGGTTGGTTTTCGCACTCGTCGACGTAGACGCCGAGTTGGGAGAGGGTGAAAGAAGTGAACGGTTTTCGTCGGTGTTCGTGTTTGTGTGCTTGATTGTGGTCGTGGTCTTCGCGGTCCACCTCCTCTGTTTTTCCCTCCTCGAATGAAACGTGACCGAGGATTTTTATCTCCTCTTCCGCTTGCTCTATCATTTCTCGCGTGGCGACGATAGCGTCATCGTCGTTATTCTTACCTTGTTCTTTCATACCTTCCAAAGCGACGATAAATCCAGTCACCGCTTTCAATTTACCCTCCAACGCTGCAACCTTCTTATCGATTTCTTGCATCACCTTTATCTGTCCACTCACGTGATTGTTCGTCCCCATCCAGTATCTGGTCTCTTCCTCATACTCTTTGGCGATTTCCTCGCATCGTTCTTGACCTCTCTGATCGGCGCGTATTTGATTCGGTTTTTTACGATCGTAATCTTCATCTTTCTCGTTTTTTGTCTTAAAGTTCCACACTTCTGGTGATTTTCCTATCCTCGGTGTTTCTTCGCCCACGTTCGCGAACGGCTTCGCCGCCTCAGCGACTCGCGACGTCGTTATCGAGGCCGCCAAGGACATTTTATCGATCGTGATCGCGCCGTCGCAAATCTCGTATAAAGTGTTTGGTTTACCGATTTCAAGTTTTTCAATTTTCTTCCCGTGTTCTTCTTTGTTGTCATTGAAATGCCCGAGTGGTTTAAATCTGACTTGCAACGCCATTCCGTGTTGCTTCATCGTTCCAAATTGCCTGGAAAAACTCTCACCACCGTCAAACGCGTCTGGTAGTTTCGGTTTAATTTCCGACTCGATCTGCACGCCGTTCGCAACGACGAACCGCAAAACGGAGCTTGTTCTCACGATGGCTTTTTTCGCCACCATGTCTTCTTCTTCTTCTTCCTCCTCCTCTTCCATCGTTCTCGCGTCCTCGAGCGCGGCGACTTTCAATCGCACTCTCTGCCCGACGTGCGGCCCCGACGTCGCTCGAATCTGTTCCACTTTTTTTCTCTCGTTTGGAATTAAACGCACGAAGCGCGTCGTCGTCGTATTCGTCGTCGCTTCCATCTCCGCGTCCTCGATCTCCACGCTCACCGTCGCCATGTCGGGTCGCGCTCTTTCCTTTCCGAGATGCGCGTTGTGCCACGACGACGACGACGACGACGACTCTCTTCGTTTAGGAGCGCGTTATGTGTCATATTCGCATTCGCATATTCGTTTCAAATTTTCCTCTTTTGACCAAAAAAAAAGGCGTTACTAATGTTTAGGGTTTATGTGAATGAACAAAAAAAAACTCTCGATTTTGTATGGATGTTGTAAAAGAAGAAAGAGAGACCATATTGCTCTTTGTTCTCTCTCTCTTTGTCCACTCGAAAAACAACAACGAGTCGAGACGACCACTACTACTACTACTACTACTACTAATATGTCGTTTGCCTCTCGGTCGCTGTTCATGAAACGCGGCTCTGGCGGACATTCGGCGTCAACGCCGTCGTCGTCGGGGTCCAAATCATCCTCTTCGTACGGCGCGCATCGCAATGGAGAACGCCGCGGGGAAGAGGAGGAAGAGGAAGGCTCTTCTGTTCGCGTTGGCGAGAAGGAAGAGGAGGCATTGATGGTGGTGATTGAAAAAAGGAACCCAGTCGCGAGGGCGATGTCGTCCTCGATTGGTCTGCTCGCAACGGCTGGACTGTTTATATACGGGTTCGGGATGATGTACGGACACAAAGAGAGCGTTTTGGAACGATGGCGGATGACGAGGAGTCCTTGAATGAACTTTTAGCACCTTTTAGCACCTTTTTGTACATCTATTATTCGCACAATACCATTGAAAGACGTAGGGAGACACTACGAGTTCTTCACCGAAACGACCTCTAGGACGAAAGCGCACGATCTGAATGTTCCTTTTCCGAAATATCCGCAATCAACGACCGGAATCACTACGACCGGCGACGACGAGAGCGCTTCGGCTTCGTCGACGAAGGAAGAGTTTTCGACGAAGAGCTGGCTGAAATACTTTCGGCTGGCATGTTCAGCATCTTTCGTCGCGCGTTGAGAATAGTAAATCTTGACAGACATAGCATTGGATGGGAGAAGTTTGTAGGTCTCGCGGAGATGCTTGAAGTACTCCGCGACGTCGGCTTGACCGTCGTCGTCTTCTTGGCAAAGACGCTCGAAGAAAATCAAAGCTCTCGCCCATTCGTTCAACTGGCCGATAAACTTCGCGGTTTTTTTGAAGTTTCCGAATGCGTTCGTTTGGAGATCAAAACAGAGCTCGGTACTAGGGGAGTCCATCGAATGTGATGGAAACACGAGCGAAGACGCTAAGATTGGCTCGATTTCCATGGCGGCATTTTTTGGGAGCATCGGCACCGTCAAAAACAAGGACATGAACAAACCGCTCAGTTTTTCTCGCATAAAAAAACGGTCTACCTCAACCATGTCATTTATGTTTTCTCCCAACACGTTCACGTTTTGATGTTCATGCTCCTTCTTCTTTTCTGCCTGATCGACGATGAGAGGATCACAGTATGGCTCATTCAGATTCCAAACGTCATTGAGACAGTATTCCTTATACGTCACAGAGTGTACGCTTTCATAACCGTCCTGGGTTTCTCTGTTCAAAGATACATAAAATGTCGTTTGTACCGCGTGTTTTGCGAACGAAACTTTTTCACTGCCATTGCTTTTACAAATCTCTTCGCGAATCTGATGGCACGATTTCATGCACCGTTGTGCCTCCTCGTAGACGTTCGACTCTAAATCTAAATTTCTAGGTTGCATACCAATTTGTCCAGCGACGTATAAGAACGGTTTAACTCCACACAATTGGGCGTATGGCCCAATGCACGCCGGTGCCCACGCGGATATCGAAGCCACGTGTAAACTCTTCTCTCTTTTCGAGCGAGATAAAACCATTACGAGGATGAAATTAATATCCTCTTTCAGCGGTAACGCGACGCACGCTCTCGCGCTCGGCTCGACCGCGCGCATGTGTCGCGAATACGCGTCGTTAAATGATCCAAAATCCTCCATGGATTTCAAATAACAATGCGTCATCGTCGCGTGTTCTTCGACGGAAAATATTCCTCCTTCGCGTAGCAAGGCTAATTTGAGCTCACGAAATGCCTCATCCGCTGTGGCTTTGTTTTTACACCTTAACCATACGGTCCTACTTTCGTTGTAACTATTGCCTTTATTGTTGTTGTTGTTGTTGTTGTTGCTGCTGCTGCTGCTACTGCTATTTCTACTCGAACCGTGCAAGTGCACTTCAACGTCCGGATTCTTTCCCGCGTTAACATTATGAATATCGAGCGAGTGTATGGGAAGAGGTGAACGAGGAGTCGCGACGTAATTGTCGGGTACCCATATCACCTCTTCAGGCTCTTCTCTTTTTCCATCGTTGTTTCTGTCAACATTCCGTCCCTTCTTCTCTACTTGCACTTTGTTTATTTTCAAATGTCCACTCCTCGCGAATCGATCCGTGCTCGTTTCCACGACTTCGCTCTCCTCGATACGTAACCGTCCTCGGGTAAAGAATGGTGCGTCTAAAACTATGGTCTCAAATTCACCTCCCTCTCCACACGAATGCGACCCATATTCCGTTTCTATTCGAATCAACTCTTCCTTAACCTCCCCCAAAGTCTTTCCTAAATGCTTCCTCGGATCCAATCCCATCGCGGCGGTTTTCACCAAAACGGCTTCAATCTTCCCAACATTTAATATATCCTCCAATAATCTCTTCTGTGGCGTCTGTTTCCATAAATAACTGAGCGAAACTAAATTCAATTCGAAGCAAATCCTTTCCACTCTTAATCTTTGATAATCGGACAAAATCGCTCCGCTACACACGGCGTCGATTTTCACCCGTTCCTTCGCGAATTGAACCAGAGCTCTCAAATCTTCGATTTCATCTTCCTTCACCCCTCGTTCGGGATAGTTTAAATCCGTGTGCACGCTTCCTCCGAGCATTTTTCTTCGAAACACGGGCACGTTCTCATCGATGACCCGAGGATATAAATCGATGATCGAATGCGACACGGTTTGGAAGCAATACGAATCCAACTCTTCTTTCGATTGGTCTTTGGGTGTTAAATTCCCTACCGCAGTTATCGTGTGTCCGTGGTGTCGCGCGAGTTGCAACGCGAAGATGGAGTCTTTGCCACCAGAGACGAGGGCGAGGACGGAGTAGGAGTGCGGCATGCCGAGTGGAGAAAGAGAGAGAAAGGGATAGAGAGAGAGAAGACGGACGATAAAACAACTCCCAACAGGGTTGTGAGGGAAAAAAGTTCGTTAAAAGTAAAGTACACTTGAAGCATGGAAAGAAGAATGACGAATCGCGCGCGAGAGTAGAACAACCCGTAAAACTCGGTAAAAGGCGATCCAGACAAAAAATGGTGCGTTTTTGACCTCCACGACCTCGTGGTGCGAATCGAAGTGAAGGAGAAGGTGCGCTGTTGCCAACGAAGAGGGATGCAAAGCAAAGTACTACGAGCGCTAAATTCAATCAACTCTATTTTCGACGAAACGCTCCCCGCGGGACGACGTCTTTCTTCTCTTTTTCTATCTCTACTCGGAATACGTATTCTCGTTTTCACTCTCGACTAAATCACGCAAGCCTTGGAACAGCGACGCGGGTTTGTAGGAGAAAAATGCTAACAACATCGGTATCGGCGTCAAGGTGACCCCGGTCGCTTCGGCACCGCCTAAAGCGTTGAATCGATTCAACGCCATGAACAAAATAACGGGGACTAAAATCGTCGGAGGACCTCCTTGACCGCCTTGCGAGTCTGCTTTTTGAGATAGCAAGCGAACGTAGAGTAAACTTCCAAACGATCCTAACGCCCAACTGGCTAAGACGCTCGAGTTCGACCCGGCGAAGACGGCGCCGAAGCCGCCGGCGACGCATAAACCGAGCGTGCCCGTAAACAAATCTCGCTTCGACTGTTCCAATCGCGCTTGGTCTTCTTTTCTTCTTCGCATCTGTACCTCCGTCGGCGTTTCTTGCGCTTTTTTATCGGCATCGTTCCTCATTTTCCAATCGGAATCTTTAATCGTCCTATTCAGCATTTGTCTCGACATCGGTCGATAACTCGGATTCTTCGCCGCTTTCGCTCGTTCAGCTTTTGCCCATTCGTTAGCCCATCTCGACCGTTCAGCTTTCGTCGGCGCGTAATTCCATCCGTCCAAGTTATACTTTGAATCTCCTTTATCCGTCGTCGCTAAATCTAACGCGTTCAACTTTTTCCCGGATTTCGTCTTTTCTGCTTCTTCCTTCTTCTTCCGTTCTTCGATTTCTTTCACTTGCGCGCCGATATCCACGGATAAATCGTTCATCATGGCCACTCGTCCGAACCCGAGTCCGGACGTCTCTTCTTTCTCCCGTTCCCTCTTCTTTTCCCGTTCGAACCGTTCTTTTCGTCGAAACTCCGCGTCGATGTCGTTTTCCCACACCGGGCGGTACGCCGTTTTCCCTCCGCTTGTGCCCGACGACGACGACGATGCATCCTGTACATCGTCGTCGTCCCTCGATCGAGCGGTCGCAAAAGTGGCGGCGCTGCTCTTTCGTCGTCGGCGGCGAAACCCTCCAAACCTCGACGCAGATGTCGTCGTCGCATCTCTCCTCCTGCTCCTCCTCCTCGCCCTCTCGACGACAGTATTCTCGCCTTTGACGACGACACCACACGATGATGTCATCATCATCGTCGCAACACTACGACTAAAAGTCGAAGAATTCGAAACAACCGTCGAAACAACAACCGTCATGATGATGGAACGCCGTCAAAGTCTTCTTCTTCTTCTTCTTCTTCTTCTGAATAATAATAATAAAATCGGTAGAAAAGGGGTGTTGTTGTTCTCTTCGGTGGTCCAGTGTCGAGAGAGAGAGAGAGAGAGAGAGAGAGAGAGAGAGAGAGAGAGATAAAGAAGAAGAGAGGAGAGACATCCAAACGAACCCAACAAAAACCTCTTTTTTGAAAGACACAGAAACCCTAAATCATAGTGATGTAAACCCTAAACGTTTGACTTCTGTAAAAAAAAAGAAAAAAATGGATAAAATCGATCGAAACGGCACTTTTTATTGGACAACACAAAGCACTCAAAGAGTTTTGCGAGAAGATGATGACGACTTTGACGACGACTTTGACGACTTTGACGACTCGCTTTGCGCCGGACCAACAACCGAGGAAAGTGCGAAGGTGCGTCGTCGTCGTCGGAGCGACGACCTCGCAAAAGTCGTCGAACTCGTTTTGTCGCTGTCAAAGAAGAGAGGAAGAAGAGGACAACATCGAACACCAACAACGCCGACACGTAGTAGATGCGTCGTCGTCAGATGTGTCGTCGCGTCTCGCGTCGGTCGGGGCGGCTGGCATCGTGTCGCTCTCCCTGGTCGTGGGAGGGATGTGCGGCGTGCCGACGCAACAGGCGGCGTTCGCGGAAGAAGACTCTTCTTCGGCGGGAGGAGGGTACGTGGTGAACATGGACTTGGACACGTCCGCGTACGACCAAATGACTCGCGGAGGAGGAGGAGGAAACTCGGGGTCGAACGAGGACGATGGGTTTAATCCAATCGTCGTCGTCGCGCCGCTGGCTTTGGGCGGGTTCGCGTTTGGCGCGAGCAAATTGATTGGTGGACCGTTGGTGGAAAAAGAAGAAGACAACGCGCCGCCGAGAACGCAAATCTTGAAGAAACCGAGAAAAAGTGTCGATGAACCCCCGGCGGCGTTCGAACCGCCAAAGATTGAAGTGCCGAAAATTGAAGTGCCGGAGATAAAGAATCTGTTCGCGTCCATGGGTGAAGATCCTTTGCCTCCAGATCAGCCACGAAAATCGTTTCCGAAGAGATCGGAAGCGTCGTTTAACTTTGTGGAGGAAGAGGAAGACGAGAGGGATTCCTCGGGCGTAATATTCGACGCGTTGGACGAATCTTACCAGGAAGACCGAACCGCGGAGGAAAGAGAAATGGAACGCGAAATGCGCAAAGCTGAAAGGAGACAGAAAAGAGCGGAAGCACAAGCGAAAAGAGAACAGAGAAAATTGGAAGCTGCGCAGCGAAGAGAGGAACGAAGAGAAGAGCAATCGAGAACGAGAGCGATGAAAGCGGAAGAGGCGGCGGAACGTAGAGCACAAAGACGCGCGGCGATGGAAGCCAAAGCTGCTGCGGCTAAAGCGGCGAGGAAGCAAAGGAAATCGGCATCTGCAAAAGGCTCCTCCCCGAGCGGCGGTGGTCGAGACTTTTTATCCGCTTTGTCGGAGATGCGAAAACCGGCGGCGCAGCAACAGTTCCCGGCGCAAACCTTCGCGGTGTCGCGTAAAGTGAAATCGTTTTCGAACAAATCAAAGTCGATGGCGCAAAAACCGACGCTCGCTGAGACGCAAAAAATGCGCAACACCGCCGGCCGTTTACCGCAAGGATTTCCATCCGTGGAAGATTTCGAAGGCTTGGAACAAGAAGAAAAACTGGAATTGTGCGATAAAGCAGACGCGATCGTGAAGAGATTAGAAGCCAAAGCAGACGCGGCCGAGAAATTTATCAAATCTCCGGTGACTAGCGTGTTTTTCTTTTTGAAGCCAGGGGCGGAAAAGAACGCGATTAAAGCCAGAGTGCAAGCGGAAGAGGCAGCGGCGGCGGCGAGGTCTTTGAGATCGGCCGCATCGAATCCGCTCGGAGGCGCCGGTGCGGCTGTCGCAGCCACTGTTGTAGGAATCTTAGGTGCGGGTGCGCTTTTGTTTGGTGTGTTGAGTGGCGGTAGTGATTCCCCGCCACAGTCGGTGAACGTAAACGCCAAAGCGCCCGCGCCGCAAACCGAACAGATGAGAGATATTCAAGCAGCGGAGAAAATCGAGGGTGTTCAATCGGGTGAAGTCAGCGCTGAAGATGCGTACGCCATGTTTGCAAAATAAATAATACATCAAAGGAAGTATGTCGTGATTTTAATTTTATTTATGCGTGAATTCTTAACTAATTTACAATCATATCCTCGAAAAGAGGCGCATCGGGCTCGTCGCCACTAAGTCTACGCTATGTCTTCGGAACTATTTGTGGTCGTTCGAAAGGTATTCAAAAATGCTAAACGTTGGTCTCTGGGCGAGTCCGGTATATCTCTCTCGTCAGCCGAGCCGCGCAACCGCGAAAATCCTAAAATACCGACTCGCTTTGTTTTTCCCGCACTCTTGGCATCGGACGAGTGATGACTAATGCGCAAATCTGAGCCGTCTTGACCGCTCATCCTCGAATGTTCTCGCGAACTTGGCACGCTATCTGACCAACGCATTGTAGCCACGATGCTTTGGGCTAACCCTTCCGGCGCTATGAATTCGTCCAATGAAATCTCGCCTTTATCATCTTGGTCGAAAGCGCCCCATACGGCCCGCACGCTTTCCGCCATGGCCCGTAAACATCTCAGTTCGGCGTTCAAATTAAACGTTTTTACCAACGCTCTGATTAATTCTTCCGAATCCAACGTCCCGGAGTGATCTTCGTCCCAATACTCGAACCATTTCTTCGGTTGCATCTCCAAGTTTGGACAGTTCCGAAACCGTCTCTTTGGCGTTTCGAATGTCTTCAACAAATAATCCAACAATCCGTCTGGTTTTAACAGTTCATCTCGGCTGATAAACCCTTCGTTATTCACGTCATACTTCGGCCAAATCTCACCGGTCAATTTTTTTTCGATCGTTCTCCAATCGACTAAAAATTGCGCTCTTAAGATGGTTACCAAATCCGTTGGCGAAACTTTCCCGTCGTTGTCGATGTCGACCATATCAAACCATAAATTCGGATTCGTCGAGCATGACGGCACGTTCACCACACCATACACCGGCACACGACATATAGGACACGTCGCCGATATTCTATTACGTTTATTATTTTCGTCGTTATTAATACTTTGAATTCCTCCTCTCCGACTCGCGCCTTCGTCCTCTTCTTCGCTGTTATTATTGTTCCTAATTCCATTAGCAACGCGAGTACTATTCTCTCCTTGTACCTCCTCTTGTCCATCCTCTTCTTCTTCTTCTTCTTCTAACTCTCCTTGTTGATTTATCTTCATCTCCTGCTCCGCGTGTTCCAACACCTCCCTCGCGCACGACGCGTGAAAATAGTGTTTACACGTCCTCGTTTTCCCGTCTCGTTTGACGAAAACAGCCGTTCTGTGCGAACACAAATCGTCGTAGCACACCGCGCACTCTTGGTGTTCTTCCGTGATGTGAATCTGTTGCAGCGCCTTCTTCGCTTTCTTCGCGTGTTCCCTGTTCGCTTTTTCGATGTTCGAGGAGACTTTCGACGACGGTTTATACGCCGCGCTCGCCGTCGAATTATTGGATGCCACCGGTGGTATCGCGGGGGCGTAATGATTCGACACCAAATCTTTATTCGCTTGCGTCTCCGGCTCGTACTTCGGGAAACACGAGCAACACGGCATGACGACGAACAACAACGATAAAAAAACCACCACCAACAACACCAACACCACCTTTCTTTCTTTCTTTTCTCTCTCCTCCCAGAGTCTGTTCAAAATCAACAACTCAAAACAGTCCGTTTGCCCCCCCCAAAATTGGTAGGTCGAGAAGTGAAGAAAAAAAAAAATTTCAAAAAAAAAGGTCCAACATGTCCAATCAAAAAACGTGTAAATACTCACTCCTCTTTCACGAAAAAAAAACGCGGCGGCGGCGGCGGCTCTTTAAAAACAAAGCGCATTATTATTCGTTGTAGTAGGGAAGCAGAATACGTTCTGTTCTGTTCCAGGTCAAAGCTCTACGTGGCCGAAGTTTTCTCGACCAGGGCGGTGGGGAGGGTGGGTGCGAGATTCGTCTCCTCGCGGAACTCCGCCGTCTCGAATCATGGCGTCTTCGTCGATTCCGTGGAAGCGGGCATCGCCTTGCGCCATCATTCCGGATGGTTTACCGATGTGTTGACGAGATCCAGGTCTTTTACTTTGAGAAGATCTCGGGAAAGCTGCTTTCAATAAGTTTGAGTGCATGGTCTTCGGCAACGTCCTCAAATATGGTCGCAACGAGCGTTTTCGGTTGATTAAATAATCCGTGGTGCGTTGCATGGAACCCTGGGAGAATCGGTAGTAATATATCGATTCCGGAACGATGTCAACTTGGAACCCACGCATGGATGCGTTGGCGTACATTTCCCAGTCCTCGAAACCGATTTGCTTATCTTCGGTGTACCCGCCGATTTTCTCAAACGATGTCGCGCGGACGCAACAGTTGGCGTCGCCGAAACAGTTTTTGAACGCACCGGTTTCTGCGTCGCCGCCAAGAAATAAATACGATGGTTCATCGTCGACGATTTCTTTCGCTTTCAACGGATTATCGTCGCTCCAGAAGAACTGAACTAAAGAAGTCAACACATCAGCGTTGCCGTTTTCCATCGCGACGACAAACGTGCGCAGTTCGTGCGGTTTCGCGTAATTGTCGTCGTCCATGAACATGACGTATTTGCCCCTCGCGTGTTTGAAACCTACGTTTCGAGCTCCGCCGAGATATAAATTTTCTTCGTTCCGGACAATTTTCCAGTTTCTTCTCTTGAAATCATCCTCTAATGAATCGAGAAATCGTTGCGCGTCGTGCGAGGGCGATTTATCGTCCACAAGAATGAACTCGAATTTGTCGTGCGGGTAGTCCTGTTCGATGACGCTTTGAATGGCTACTTTACACAATCGAGGTCGCTCGTAGTGCGTCATGACGATTGTCACGAACGGAAGGTCTGCGACGTTCTTTTCGTCTATTTTTGAAAGGGAAACGTCGTCTTGATAATTTCTAGCGACGTCGGGACCGCCTCGTTTTAATTTGTACTCCGCGACGACGTGCGTCGTCCATCGCAACCACTTCTCATCGTTTTCAACCGCATCGTATCTCGGTCGCGCGCTTAACGCGCCACTCTCTAAAACCTCTCGAATTCGTTTTGCTAATGTTTCACCCGTAATTGTCATCTTCTCCTGGTATTCGTCTTCTTCGGAATAGCCAATGAGCGACATCGCGCGATCCTCTTCGCGCAACAAATCGCGCGTACCGCCGACATCACTCGCTAAGAACGGAATCCCAAGTTCTGCGCACTCGTACACCGCGTACGGGGAATTTTCAATCAAAGATGGTAACACCGCTAATTTTCTCTTATTCGTCTTCCTATTCTGCCGGCTCTTCAAATACGCTTTCGCCTCTTTACTTCCGAATCTGGTTTCAATCCGCCACGGCGTGTTCGTCCATTTCTTCGCCCTATTTCTGACGTATTCGTGACCATTTTCACCTAAAACCGACGCCGCGCGTCCTAAAAAGGTGATTTTACTAATTTTTGAAGCCGATGTTTCGTCTTCGAGCAAGATATCCACGGCATCGCAAAACTCAACCACGCCTTTACGCGTCTCGAGGCGACCAAAAAAAACTAACTCGTCCACCGCCGCTTTTTTTCTCATCTCTTCATGCTCCTCATCCACTACCTCCTGCTCATCGCTATACTCATTTCTACCATCACTATTTCTCGAACTACTTTTTCGTCTACTTTCCTCGGGCATAAGGTTCGGATGCACGACCGCTTCTCCGTTCGTATTTTCTGACCACGATTCTCTTCGCATCCACTCCAACAGATATCGCGATGGCGACACGACAAAATCGGCCAACTTCACGGCTCTTCTTTCCATAAAATCCATCTCGAGCTCGCCGACGTCGCCTAAAACCTCGCTATTCCCAACAACTTTCGCCCATTTGTTATTCCCGTGCGTTTGTATCAATCAACAAATTCCTCAAAAACAATCCTTGAGTCTTCGCTAACAACGAGTAATACGCCGCGCCTCGGTAATCATGAAAGTGTGCGATATCAAACACGTGCTCGTGCGTCTTTAAATACTTGTACACCTCGTGCGATTCTAGTAGGTGTCGTCCGATGTAATTTTGGTTCGGTCGATACAATCCGACGAGTTTAATGTTGTGTTCGTCTCGGTAGTATTGCTCCCAGTGCGAGAACGGTTTGTTTTGACTCCTATATTGAATAACAACAAAAGGTGCAAAAGTAAAAAGAGAAAGGAATAACAACGGTCAGAACGCGCAAAACCGGGGTAAGGGGGGGGGGGCTTTTTGCAAAAACGACGTTCTCGAGAAGTGACGATGGACGAGACGTGTGTGTGTGGCACACCGCTATGCTGCTGCTGCTCGTACCTCTCCCCTTCGGTGAACACGACGGTCACGAAATGCCCATTTTTGGCGTACAGTTTCGCCAACGCGGTAAACTGCGTGCCAATCCCGCCGTTGTTCGTTGGTCCGTCGAATTCGCACGTGATTAACGCGATATTTAACGTTCCTCGAGGCGGGTTGGTCAATTTTGTCCGCAGCAGTCGCGCGTTCGCGTCGTGCTCGGACGCAGATATCGAAGGGAATCCAATCGTAAATGATGATGCATCTCCTCCGCCGTCCGTGTTCAACGCGTGTACGACGTCGGAACACAAAACGACGACGACGACGACGACGACGACGACGACGAACAACAACAACAACAACATCCCCAAAGCGAAGAGACGAGGGAAGAGAAGACGACGCCGCATGATGAACGACAACGACGACGTCTTCTCTCGTCGCTTTATGATGATGATGATGCGCGCGTGCACAAAAGTGATGATAAAAACTCGACTCTTTTCTAATATTACAAACGCGACGACGCGCGAGTACTAGTACTATTACTTCTTCTATGACCACGAACACCACTATTCATTTTCTTCTCGGCACTCGCCGCGACCATGTCTAGCACTCGATGCAATTCGTCCCACGCGGGTCTGTTCAACCGACTGACCGCGTCGATCCATTTTCGTATTCTGGGACGCGTCCGTAACAACGCCTCGAGCGATGAAAGTTGAGATCGAAACGGCGATCCTTTTAATACCACTAAATTGACGATATCTTCTACCACGAGCAGATCAGCAATCGATGGATGTGGTCTTTCGTTCAAAAACGGCGACGAATTGCCCAACCATTTCGTCTCTAAAACGTCCAAACTTAACTTTAACCGTCCCTCGTAATGCTTAGATAACTCCAGCGACACCGCGCCTCCCATGTTCTGAGCGACGAACGCGTGCCAAGACAAACCAGCGGCCGAAGACCGAATCGTCGTTTGGTACCAATCCATAGCCGACCAAATCTTTGCTTTCTCTTTCAAAGCATCATTATCATCATCATCATCATCGCGTTCATTTTCCGCGCAGCGGTGGTACATTTTGGATGCAGATACCGTTTTCGAAAATGTTTCGCTCAGGTACTTCAATATCGCGCTCGATTCCGTCAAGACGAATCGCATCGAATCATCATCATCATCATCTCTTCTTTCCACGAGAACGGGAACTTGTCCGAACTTGTTCACGTGCATAAATTCGGCCGTTTTGTGTTCTCCTTTTGCGAGTTTCACGACGACGATCGAGACCGGGAGGTCGAGCGTCCTGTTTTTACGTGGGAGATAGATGAAAGCATATACAATACATGCGTCGTTCAAAGGGTTCTCTCGTGAGTAGTATTAGGGGAATTCTGTACGCGCGCGCAAAATCGTCGTCAACGCGAAAAGGAGGAGGCAAAATGATGACAGAGATGACTCTCGCAGTAGTAGTACCGAATAAAATACGCGCACGCTCGAGACGGTTGCGACATGTAATCCACGAACAAGGAGAACCGTCGTCGTCGTCGTTTTTTGTTGGTGTTGGTGTTGGTGGTGGTGTTGTGGTCGCCCATAGGAGGAGGAGTCTTGATGGTGCGTTGGCAAAGTGATGAAAATGGTGTGTCTTTTTTCCCTTATTAGACCTGTTCTTACATTCCCTAAATATGAAACCCTAAACTATAAAAAATACCCCTAAAAATAATAGTTTAGGGTCTCATATTTAGGTAATTTTTTAGAACTGGTCTTACTTTTTCCCCTTAC
>MDSZ01001914.1_pt1 | contig 24169 bp, 29 predicted proteins | sample 811201 | NCBI WGS metagenome assembly MDSZ01 (sample SAMN05326647, study PRJNA326480) | marine metagenome | isolation source: seawater | place: Indian Ocean: North | collected 2010
AATAAGGTAAAATTATTACTGGAATTATAAAAATTAAACTTATTGTAATTAATAAGAATTTTAAAAAGTTTGTTTTATTTTTTTTATTAATCATTACTATTATATTATAAAAAAAAAAATTTTTGTATTAACTAAAACTAATTATAAATAATGATAATAAATAAATAAAAGTTAAAACTCTTACTCTTTTGCTTTTAGGTATAACATCACCAAATCCTACTGTTGTTGAAGTTACTATAACAAAATAAAATCTATTAAATAACATTTCATATATTGTAGATATTTCTTCCTTAAAATCTTCTTTTTTAGGATTATTAATTTTATCCACTCTTTTTGTTAACTCTAACAATCCACCAAATTCATCATCTTTACAAAAACATAATGCAATAAAGAAAATAATAACTATTGTAAATGCAGCACTTAACTTATTTTTATTTATTTTTTTAAAAAGATTAATAAAAGTTATTATGTTAAACATTAATATAATTATATAAAAAAAATATTGCACAAATTAAAATATTAAATTTAATATTTTGACTAAATGATATATTAGAATATTTTTTATTTAATTTAATTTTAATCTTTCAAATATATCCTTTAATGATAATAATTCTCCTTCACTTTCTCCTCCAGTATAACAAACTAAACTACCATGTTTAATACATTCTTCTTTCCATTTATTAAATTTATTATTATGGCTAACCATTTCACGACTATTATTCTTTTCATATGATTTAAATGAATTATCTAAATGAACAAAATGTTTTCCATCATTGCTATTTACTGGAGTTATATCACCATAAACTATACCTTCCATATTATCCATATAGATTTTTATACTGTTATCACTTAAAATATAACATTTAACTCCTATTCTTAAATAAGGCGTAGTATTCGGTTCTTCAGAAGGTGCAAATAAAGCAAAATTTTCACCTCGCATTCCTACATAACAGAATTCTAATGATACATCTTTCATAGGAAGTGCCATTTTAACTTTTTCTGAAGGCATTTCATATATACATTCACCCTCAAAAAATGAATTTATTTCTAAATTATCAAACGAAATTTTATCTTCTAACTCCTTTTTTATTAATTTACCTTCCATAAATTTTGCTCCTTCACATTCTTCTAAAAATACATTATTTGGCCAATTTTCTTTTAAATAATTAGAAACCATATTATTTTTTAATGCAACTAAAAAGGAGTTAATATATGAAGTATCATCACCTTGTAGTGAAAATATACCTAAATCAACACCACCATGAATTTCATCTGTTAATGCGTCTAAATTATTATTATATCTGTGAACTGTGCAAGTTCCTAAAATCTTTTTTAAATCTTGAATATCAGAAATATTTAATTCAGATTTATTTATTAAATTTGAATTAGTAGAACTAGAATTTCCCATTTTATAAAAAAAAAATAAGTTTATTTTTTTAAGTAATTAATTACTTTTCAATTTTGCTTGTAACTGACCGAATATGTTTTTTATTATAAGGTGTTTTATTATTGTTCTTTTGAACATCAGTTTTACTTTGTCTTTTACCACCTTTTTTTTTATTAAAATTATTAGATTCTTTTGAACCTTTGCATTTTCCTTTTCCTTTTCCTTTTATGCTTAGACTAAAATCTGTTCCATAAAATTCATCATTTAAGTAATAATCCATTTTTATATTTACATTTCAAATTTTTTTAAAATCAATTTTATATACTAAATTATATTTATTAAATATATGAAGAAAAAAACAAAAAGTTTAGTTAGAAATAAACCTAAGCTTAAAACTAAAACTAAAATGAATGAATCTCAGAATAAAAAAAAAATTTCTAGAAAAAGAATTAGATAGAATTTCTTGTTATTCTTTTTCAAATATTTTATACTATGACTATTATACAGTATTATAACAAAGATTTTAGACATAATGATCTTAAACCAGATAATATACTTTTAAAATTTAATAATATAAAAGGGGGATATTATGAATATAAAATATTTGGTATAACTTATTATATACCAAATATTGGTATTACAATCAAAATTTGGGATTTTGGTATATCAAATAGTTTTGATATTAAAAATGAAATGATTCTAGATATACAAAAGCTTGTTAGAAATAATAATATAAAAAATTATGGTATAACAAATGAATATAATCATATTTATGATATTCATTATTTAATGAATATTTACTAACAAGTGATTTAAAACTTCTAAAAAATATAGAAAATAAAGAATATTATGAAGAATTTATACAAAAAATTTTGAGCACAGGTGATGAAGATATTTTGAGTAAGTTAAAAGTAAAAGGTCATATTGAAGAAGGAGATGATGAAATTGAATTAATTAATAAAAATGGTTTGTTTTTAAAGGATTTTAGACTAACAAACATAGTTAATAATTCTATGAATGTAAATTTAATTCCTAATGATTTAATTTCATTTGGAGATATATTTTTGTCTGATGAAGAATATGATATTTTTAAATTATTACAAATAAAAACAGAAGAAGAAATAAAACATATGGGGAAATTATTATTTACATATGATAGTGGAATCAAAAATCTAACAGAAGAACAAATAGAAGCAAGACCCGATAGTTTAATTATTCTTTACCCAATGATGAATCAAATAATAATAATAATTTAAATGAAGATTAATAATATAAAAATAAAATTAAATATTAATGGAAAGTAAAAAAGATGAATTTATTAAAATTGCTAAACTATGTAGTTTAACATATTTTAATCAAGAATTTATGGATAAATCTTATAAAAATATTCATAAAATTGAAGAAAATGATAATAGATTTATTATTAAAAATTGTATAAAAAACCCAATACTATATAGTTCTGATAATGATTGTCAAGTTTATATATATGAGTATATAGATACAATTTATGTTTGTTTTAGAGGAACTGATTCTTATCAAGATGCAAAAAAAAATCTTAAGATTAACTTAGATTATTTTATATTACCAAATTTTGAAAATGGATTTTTTCCTTCTGTACATAAGGGATTTTTAGAACAATTTAATTCTGTAAAAGATTTTATATGTAGAAATTTAAATAAAAATAAAAAAATTATTTTCTGTGGTCATTCCTTAGGGGGCGCATTAGCAGCATTAGCAAGTTTATATTTTTCTTATTTATATAATAGTTTAGAATTTAAATGTATAACATTTGGTTCTCCGAGAGTAGGAAATTATTTATTTTCACGTTTATTTAATTATAGAGTTAAAACTTGTTACCGCTTTATAAATGATAAAGATCCTGTTCCAAATTTACTTAATTTTTGGATTTATGAACATACAAAAGGATATTATTTATTAAATGATAATAAGAATGTGTATAATTTAAATTGGTATGAATGGTTTGAGGAAAAATTAAAATATTATTTAGGATATGGTTGTGAAATGTTAGAAGATCATTCATGTGATTCTTATATTAGTGATTTAAGAAATAATACATGCTCCGGGATGAATTAGTTTAGGAATATTTTTTTCATTAATGATACCATATCTACTATCACAAGTTATCATTTTATTATAATATATATTTGTATAATCAATTAATTGAGTTCTAAATAATGTTTTAGATTCAATAGTTTTAACTAAAACTCCATTCGGTAAATATTCAAAATATTTAGATTGTCCATAAGGTCTAAATACAATTTTTCTTATTTCATTACCATCTATATCTTGATATATGAAATTATCTAAATTAAATATATTTTTTCCTATTATGATACCTTCGCAATACACATTTACACTTGGGAAAAATCTCCACCATTTTTTACATGTTTTTCGTGCATTTAATATACCTTTTTCGGTATTAATTAATCTTAAAATGTTTTCTTGTAATTCTAATGGTAAATTAAAAAATAAAAATTTATCCATTATTTAATTTATATAAATTAAATATAAAACTTTTGATAAAAAAACTATATTTAAGTGGTTTTTACTTTTTCTTAGATTTTTTTTTGGATTTTTTTTGTTTTTTTTTTTTTAGATTTTTTTTTCCACCCGTTGCAGCAACAAGCACTGGTTGTGGATATCCTTCTGTTGTCCAAAATCTATTAATAATATCATTATATTTAGATAAATTAAAATTTTTTAAATTTTTTAAACGATAATAAATTCCTATAACTTGTTTTATTGATTCATTAGTGAAAATAATATGGTCCATAAACCAATGACTTTTATATCTTAAAACTGTACCATTAAAATGTTTTTCAGAAAACTCATTTTTATATAAGGGTCTACCTCTTATTAAATCATAGTCATCTCTTTCTATATTTTCTATTTCTTTAATAAATTCACTTTTATCTTCTGGTTTTTCATGTTTAATTGGTTTATAAACTGTTAAATCAGAGCATCTTACTATTAATGGCATTTCTGATATTTCATAATAATCTTGTATAGATTTACATAATTCAGAATTAAAACACTTAAATTCAGTTCCGTTTACAGTAACTTTTTTTGACATTTATATATATATATATTTTTTTTTTTTCTATTAATTAATATTTAATTTATAATATTAGATTATTTTTTTTGTAATTCATCACGTGCTTTTTTTGCCAAATAAGCAAGTGTTGGTTTATTATCCCCAATTGGTCTAATTAACCTAAGTTTATAATTTAAGAATTTGCGATAAGATGTTAGAGTTCTTAATTCAGCAATAAGTTCAATAATTTTATTTTCAATTTCATTTTTTTTACATTCTTCATTTTCAGAATCATATTTTTTATTTAAATTATCAAGTTTATCATTTATACAATCAATTTTAACATTAATTTCTAATACTTTTTTTTTTGAAAATAATTCTTCCTGAATAATGCATTTATTTTTAAATTTTTTTTGTTTAGTTTCATTATCAAATAACATTTCTCATTTATTTTAATATCTTATAATAAAATTCAAATTTTTAAAAAATAATTTCTATGCTATAATTATAAAATATGCCAAATAATAGAAATAATAATTTAAATAATAATTTTAGAAATAGAAGAAATAGAAATAATAATCTTGTTATAAGAAATATAAAAGGTAAAACCAATAATGCACTAAAAACCTTCACTTTACTTTATAGTGGTCTTATTGTTATAGGTTCAATTATAATGTTAATTTTAGGTAATGAACATTGGAGTAAATCTAGTATTAATAATGAAGGTAAAAGAGTATTTACCAGATATGATTTTAAGGAATTAGATGATTCAGCAAGAGTTATATATCCTGATGAAAATAATTCACCTTTTGTATTAAATGATACTATTAAACAATTAAAAAATGATTTAAATAATGCAGAAAAACTAGTTGATAATATAAATCTAGAAAATATCTCCAGTTTAGAAAAAGAAATTGAGGAATTAAAAAATAATATACTTGCAGGTAAAGCAAATAATACAAATTTACCCGAAACAAAAAAAATGAAAGAAGAAGAATTACAAAATTTAGTAAAACAACTAGACGATCTATCAAATAATAGAAATAATATAAAAAAGAAATATATGGACGCTGTAAATTTAAGAGATTCTAATAAGAATAAAAATTTTAATAAATTTAAATCAAGTATTACTTTAAGAAATTATAATGTATTATTTTCAGTTATTTTAGGAATTCATTTAGTATTTGTTTTATTAATTTCATCCAATTTATGATAAATTTTTTTATTTTTTTAATATATGTTATGTGTAAAATAATATATTACTATCAAACTTTTTCAACCTTAGAACCAATTATTTATTCTAATACAATTACACATATTCATTTAAGTTCAATACATTTTGGAAATCAAAATAATGAACCTTATATACACCTTAATGATAATTCACCGTATGATAGTTTATTTGATAACGTTTGGAAAGAATTATTTATTGCCTCAAATAATAATATAAAAATTATTTTAATGATTGGAGGTGCTGGTGGGGCATTTAATGATTTATTTAGTAATTTTGAAGTATATTACAGTTTACTTAAAAACCTTATTAATTCAAAAAATATTATTGATGGTATTGATTTAGATATTGAGGAATCTGTATCTCTTGATAATGTAAAAATGCTAATCAATAGAATAAAAAAAGATTTTGGACCTAATTTTTTAATTTCTATGGCACCTATCCAAACTGCTTTACAAAATGATAGTCCTGGATTAGGAGGATTTATATATAAAGATCTTTATTCTTCATTAGAAGGGAAATTAATAAACTATTTTAATGGTCAATTTTATTTCGATTATTCAAAAAATGCTTATGATGCAGTAATAGAAAATGGGTATCCAGAAGAGAAAGTAGTTATGGGAATGCTAATGGGACAAGATTTTGATAAAATTCAAATAGAACTAAAAAAATTAAAAGAAGAGTATGGAAGTTCTTTTGGAGGCGTATTTATATGGGAATATTTTGGTGCACCAAATAATTGGTCAAAAATATGTAATTCAATTCTAAATACTTAATTTGTATACAATAAATGATATATTGTTTTTATATTACTGTATATTTTTCATTTTATCTTTTATAAATAAGGTAATTTTTTGAAATAGCGAAAGTTTTATTTTTTCTAAAATTTTTTTATTTAATAAAATAAACCAATACCACCATAATAAAAAAATTCCAAATAAATTTATTTTATCAATCAAATTTAAATTTATTAAATCATAATTTCGATAGTAAAATATTGGAATATAGTATATTCTTAAATAAAAAAAAGAGGTATATAGTAAAAAAACCATAATTTCTCTAAAATAATATTTATTAAAATTTAAATTTATACTAATATGTCTTAATTCTAAGGGTAAATTTGTTAATTCAGATATATAAAGTAATGATATAAATTTATCAAAATTATGAAATTTCCATATACTATATACAGCAAAAATATGATGTAATAGTTTTATATAGAATGTTTTATCTTTTTTAATAAATTTGTAAATTGTATCATGAATTAAATAACTCAAAGTATAAGTAAGACATATTTCTTGTGTTCTAAAAGATATATAATCATTAAAATATAAATAACTACTTAATCCAATTATACTTGAATTACATAAAATACTAACTGAATCAATAATTTTATTAGAAATATTAGTTTTCTGTGGAATACAATAACTTAAAAAATTATTAAAAATTAAGAACGTTGAAAAAATAAACATTAATATAAAATTATTAATATAACTATTATTAGTATTAAACTAACAAATATTTTAAATTATATATTTTAAAAATTGACTTATATATAATTTATGGTAGTTAAATAATTTATGCAATGTTAGACAAAAAAATATTTATTAATGGTGAAGAAGCAAAATTTATGTACATAAATAATATACTAACTTCTTATGAATTAAATAATTTAGTATCATATCTTGATAACTTAGAGTTTAGAAAAGGAAAGTTAGGAAAAACTAAAGAAATACCTAGATTACAATTATGGTATCATCAAAAAGAAAAGTATTTTTGTGAGGAATGGAAATTTAAATATGATAGATGGGAATCTAACACCTATTCTCCTTATTTATTGGATATTCAAAATAAAATTAATTCTTTAACTAAAAATTTTGTTAGTAATGATAAATTAAACTTTAATAGTTGTTTAATTAATAAGTATAGAAATGGTTCAGATAGTATTAAACCACATAGAGATACACCTTTAAGTTTTGGTGAGTATCCTACAATATCTGGATTATCTTTAAAATCTGAAAGAAAAATAGTAATTAAACCAATAAATAAAGAATTATATAATGAAGAATTTGAATTCTTGTTAGAACCTAATTCATTATTTATAATGTCTGGTGCATCCCAAAAATATTTTACTCATGAAATTCCAAAATGTGAATCCGATTTAGAAAGATATTCTCTTACATTTAGAGAACATCTTTTATAAATATATTTTAGTATAATATTATATTTAAATATAAAATAATTAAATATTTAGTATGAATGATACAGAAAAGTTAGCAATTTATATTTTATCTGGATTTTCTTTTATTCTTTCTATAGGAATAGTGAGTTATGCTTGTTTAAAAACTAAAAATATTGAAGAAATTGAAGAAGAAAATGTAGAAGTTAGAAATATATTTCAAGAAAGATATAGAAATGCAATATATATTGAAGAAGATGAACCTAATTATTTATATCCAGAAATACAAAATAATTTTATTACTTTTAATTTAGATGGTATTAGTGAGACTGATGTCTAATTTTTAACTTTAAAATGATTTTCAAGTAAAATATTCTCTGGATATATTTTTATTTCTCCTAATGCCATAGGGTTTTTTTTTAATCCTTGGAAAATTGGATGTTTTCTTTCATTTGCACTCTTTAAAATTTTATAAAGTAATTCCTTTTGTTGTCTATTTTCAATATATATTGACATACAATGATAATTATGTGTTCCCTTTGCTGGGTTAGGTGGATAATATTCAAAAAATATTTTTTTCCCTAATTTTAAATAATGAACAAACACTTGATTTCCATAACTGTTTTCTCCATTTGGCACATTTGGATCAAACATAATTTGTAAATGTGTTTTGGGTTGTGTTCCTTTTCTAAAAATAGGTAATCTTCCAGAGCTATAACTATATTTTTTATTAAATTCTGCTAATGTAAAAGTTTTATTTGGAATTCTAAAATTTTTATTATATTTTGTATTTTTAAAAACTAATGTAGAGTTTTTCTTTTTTCTTTTGCTTTTATTATTATTACTATTGTTATTATTATTTTTTTTTGTGAATAGATTACTAAAAAAATTTAATAAACCCATATTAATATTAATATAAACATATAAAATAAAATTTAAAAAATTAGTTAAATTAATATATTATTAAAAATGAAATGTCGGCAAAATTGGTCAAGTAATTGCGAAAATAGTTTAAATGAACAAATAAAAACAGAATATAGAGCAAGTTATAAATATCACCAGTTAGCATCTTTTTTTTATCGCGATGATATTGGTTTAGATAAATTAGGTGATTTTTTTAATAAATCTTCATTAGAGGAAAGGGAACATGCAGATAAGTTACTTAAATATCAATGTATGAGGGGTGGAGTTGTTAAATTGGAAACTTTGCCAATTGAAGAATTAGATTTAAGTTTAAATAATAATGAGTCTGTATTACAAGGTTTTACACTTGCATTAGGTTTAGAAAAATCAGTAAACCAAAGTTTAATAAATTTACATAAAGTTGCAGAAGAATCAAATGATGGACAATTTGCAGATTTTATAGAAGGAGAGTTTCTAAATGAACAAGTAGAAGCAATTAGTGATTTATCAAAAAAGATATCTCAATTAGAAATGATTGGTGATGATGGTTTTGGAATATTAAGTTTTGTTAAAAATTTATAAAAATTGATAATTTATAGAAAATTTTTTATTTATTAAAATAATGAATTATTTAGATATAATATTGATTTTATTAATATTAATCTTGGTTTTTTGTAAAAAGAAAATAGATAAGAAAAAAAAACTAACAAATGAACAAAAAATAATGATTAATAGACGAAGGAAATTTAGTTTAAGTATAAGTGAAGATTAAATAAATTCTAAATTTTTACTAAAACATTCAATTGTTGTATATAATTCATTTTTCATTTTACCAAAACCTTTAACTATTACTTTTTGCGAGTTAAACTTACATTTACCATTTATTAAAATTTCTATATATTTTTGTTTTCCTACTCCTAAAAATAATACTAACTTATTACTTTTACCAAATTTTAAAATTTTAGAACTTGCTACTATACCACAGAAGTAATAAGTTCCAAATTTTTGATTAAAATAACATTCATTATAAAATTTATCTGTATTCATATTCCAAGTTCCATATTTTTGCATTTGTTTAAAGTTATCACATTCTTTTTGTTTTTTGTTTCTTTGTTTTGCATAAATTGATTTATGTCTTTTTGTTTTTTCAATATTTATACCAACACATTTTGCTTCATATAAATGAACCCAATTTCTATAACAAGAATCAACATATTTTAATGTGGAATTCCAAAATTTTTTTGGAAAATGTGCTTTTTGATATGCTAGCTGCCATACTAATTGAGCATAAGATATTGCATGTGCTTTACAAAATCCATATTTTCTTAGGTTATTTAACATACTTTTAATTCTAAATCTTTGTAATGCTGTTTTATCTCTCAAATGTTCTTCTAACAATAATAAACTTTCGGAATCTCCTTTTGCATATCCTCTTCTTATTTTATCTGCCATTTCTTGTGCACAACCAGTTAGTTTTGAAATAATAGTAATTACATCATCATCAAATACTATATTATCTTTTTTGTATTTTCCTAGTTCAAATTCTCTTCTTGCATCTTTTGCAGCTGGTCTTATAATTGATAAACATATTGCTAAATCCATTATACTTTTAGGTTTAATTAATAATAACGCTTTTCTCATTAATGGTGTTTCTGCTAATGTTAGACCAATATTTTTACCAGAACATAATAATTCTATGGTTTTAGTATCACCTATACGACTATTAAAATCTATTTTTTTTTGACAATACATCAATTGCGATAAAGCACGTGATGATAAAATATCTATTTTAAAATTTTTATTAGATGAAACATCATCTCTATTAAGATTAACTTGTCTAATAATAGATTTATTTTTTCCATCTAACAAATTATTTTGTGGTATTCCATCTGGAAAATATATTATACCTCCACAATGTAAGGAGAAACCTCTAAATGTTCCATCTAATTCTTTTTGAACTTTATATATTTCTTTTTGTTTATCTTTATCCAACTTTCTAATTTCTTTATCTAATTCAAATTTTGATATAAATTTTCTTATTCCATTCCTTCTTAATGATTCTCTTAAAGCAGATTTTTCATGATAATAATTATGATTACTTATTCTTGCAACCTTATTACCCCACTTTTGAAACAGTTTTAAAAATACTTCATCACGTAGATAATGAGGAAAATCAAAATCTATATCTGGTAAAGTATCACGATAAGAATTTATAAACCTAGCAAAACAAATTTTATTTTCAACTGGATCCATATGACTAATACCTAACAAATAACACACTAAACTAGAACCACACGAACCTCTTGTTACATGCGGTATATTTTTAGTTATTTCTAAAATATCCAAAGCACGTTTCATATTACAAAATAAATTTTTTTCAATAATTAAATCTAACTCAAAATTTAATCTTTCTTCATATTCATTACCTTTTGGTAATTCTCTAACAAAATATGATTTAATTTCATCTATTGTATATTTTTTTTCAAAATCTATTTCTTCTATATTTAAACCTACCGTATCTTGTGTCATTATTAAAGAATTGATGTAATATATTTTTTTATCTAACTTCACTTTTTTCATTTCATATTTCCAAGGAAATACGTTTTCTAATTTTAAATAATATTGAACACGATTACATATTTCAATTGTGCTTTTAGCTTTCAAATCTATCACTAATCCAAATTTTTTCTTACATAATTTATCCTTTCTCAAAACACGCCCCATACATTGAATAAACACACGCTCACTCCGTTTCTCAACCAAATCCATAAAAATACACCCATCAACGTTTGGAATGTCTGAACCCTCTCTATGTTTTACAGCACAAAATAGAATACTGTGTCCGCAAGAATCATAGAAATCTTGAAATGTTCCAAAATTCAAACGTGTGTTGTTTCTAACTTTACTTATATTATTAAAATCTATACACATATTATAATTTTCAAAATACGGTTGCCAATGTTCAGCAACTTTAATACATTCTTCTATCATACCACACCACACAATTATTTTTTGATATGGTAATTTAAATATTTCACTCTGTATTAAATTTATTAAATGTTCTTTTAGTGCTTTTTTTTCACTTTTAATCCATACTATTTTAGGAGGTAAAATAATATTATCACAAAAACCATCATAAATAGAATATTTCGAGATTACGTTTTGTAAAGGAGAAATTTTTTCGGGTGTAGCAGAAAAACCAATTATTTTTGTATTATTCTGTTTTAGTTGTAACCAATTATAAAATTGTTGTGTTGTTTTATTTTCAATTGTATGACATTCATCATGTATTATTAAATCAATATTATTTTTAATGTTTTCGTATTTTTTACGTGTTGTCAGATAAGAACGATTAATAATACACAAAAACGGTTTATTCCAGATAGATGCACTATTCAAGGATTCAAACCATTTTGGATTTTTGTTAGATACAAATTCTAAAAAGTTAAACTTTGCAATTATTTTATCAAAACCTCTCTCTTCTAAAACATCTTTAGAAAATTGATGTGTTAGAATATCTTTTCTTTCACATATCCATAAAACGTTTCCTTGAGGATATTTTTTGTGAAACTCTGAAACTAAATACATTGCAATCCATGATTTTCCAGTTCCAGTAGCGTGATAATGTATTCCAGAATTGAAATCATTATCAATTGATTTTTGAATTGCATCAATTTGATTTCGGTGTAATTCCATATTATTTTTATAATTAATATGTTCCATTTTCAATTTTTATTTAGCTCATAACCCCTAAATAATATTTTTAAAAAATAAATAAAAATTAAACAGTATTGTTAACCATTGCACTCAACTCATAAGGAGAATAATAACCATAACTAAATAATCCAGCAGACAATAATCCAGTTACTGGAAGTGTAATCAACCAACTATATATAATTTTTTTAAATAAAGACCATTTCACATTTTTCATACCACCTACTAAACCAATACCAACAACACTACCTATCTGACAATGTGTGGTTGATACTGGTAATTCTGATCTACTAGCAATAATGATTGTAAGAGCAGCAGATAATTCTACAATAAAACCTCTACTAGGTGAAATCCTAGTAAGTTCTCTTCCTATTCTATCAATAATTTTATAACCCCAAGTTGCTAAACCTAACACAATACCAACACCACCAAATGCTAATAACCAAATAGGCACATTTGCTTTTTTAGCAATACTATTGTATTGATATATGTGATAAATAGTAGCAAGAGGTGCTATTGAATTTGCAATATCGTTTGAACCGTGTGCAAAAGATGAAAAACATGCTGTAATAATCTGAATCCATGAACACAATTTTTCAGTATCTTCTTTAATATCTGTTGAGTTAGAATGTAAGTCATCAATTTCACCTAAATATTTTCTATCTTCTAATTCCTTTATGTATTTTTTTGAATTTTTAATGTTTTCCGCTAAATCTAATTCATTGTTATAAATGAAATCATTATTATTCACTGCTTCTCTATAACTTTCTGTATGTTGCAGTTCTAAATCTTGATTATTATCTTGATTTTCCTCTCTATTTGGAGAATTTATTCTCTTTTTAATATAAGGTATATAAAAAAATTGTGATATTAATCCTGTTATTACACCCACTAATATAGATGATAGTATAGCAACATATAATGGAGTTTCATCTAATTCTAACTGTGGAGAACCTTTATAAATAATAAATAATGAGTTAATAAAGAAGGTTATAAAAACTAACATAGGTAACAATTTTAAAGTGTATTCAAATGATTTTTCTGGTTGAAATACAAATCTGTTCAGAGTATAAAACACACTAGAAGATATAATACCAGATAAAACTGGGGAAAATATCCATGAAGCAATTACTAAATAAATTTTATCCCAATTGATAGCAGAACTTCCATTATATGCTAATGAAAAACCAACAATTGCGCCAATAATTGAATGTGTTGTTGATACTGGTAATTTAAAATATGTTGCAACAGTTAACCAAATAGCGGATGATAAATCCGCACATAACATACCATACATTAATGCGCCTGGATTAGATTCAAATATATTTGTTTCTACTATTTTTTTTCTTACAGCACTTGTTACATGTGAACCCATTAATACCGCACCACTAAATTCAAAAATTGCAGCAATAATTGTTGCTTGTTTTAAAGTTAATACTTTTGAACCAACAGATGTAGCAAAAGAATTTGCACAATCATTTGCTCCAATACCCCAAGAATTATAAAAAGCAAATATTAATCCACATATAAATATCCAAGTATACATTTATTTTTAGATAATTTATGATAACTATTTATTTAAATAAAGTATATTTATTCTATTTTTTATAATCATATAATCCATGTATACCACCATCTCTCATAGATGATATAGAACGTATTTCAAACTCTATATCACCATTATCTAACATTTCATTGCCATCTTTTAAATTCCTATAACCAATATCTTGTATTCCATGCTTAACTCCTTGAATAATATAAGGTATAAATGTATTTATACTTCCTTTGGTTATAACAGTTCCAGATACACCTTGTGCTACTTGTATTTTTTCATTTTGTGCTAAATATCTTTCACTTTTTCCAGTCTGTTTCATTGCTTCCATACTTCCCATACCACGGTAATTCTTTAATCTTACACCATCTTTAAAAAATACCTCTCCTGGCGATTCCTCTGTTCCGGCTAACATTGAACCTAACATCACACAAGATGCACCTATTGTTAATGCTTTTACAATATGACCAGAATTTTTAATACTACCATCTGCTATAATTGGAACTCCCATCTTCCTTGCATATTGACTAACTTTATAAACTGCTGTCGCCTGAGACCTACCAACACCACAAACCTCTTGTGTTGTGCATATAGAACCTATTCCCATTCCAACTCTTAATCCATCTACACCTGCTTCAATTAAATTTTTAGCTTGTTTTATAGTTACTACATTTCCACCAATTACATCTACTTGATGGTAAGTTTTTTTAATAAATTTAATAGTTTCTATTTGATATTTAGAATTACCTTGTGCAGAATCAACCACTAATACATCTACACCAGCAGAAATTAAAGCATCAATTCTTTTATCTGTATTACTATGTGTAGTAATAGCAGCACCTACTAATAATTGATTAGTTTTTTTATTTCTTGATGCTAAGGGATAATCTCTTCGATTTGCTAAATCTTTACGACAAATTAAAGATTTTAAATTACCTAGGGAATCTACAACAGGTAATCTACTTCTTTTACTTTCTTTTAAAATTTGGTATGCATCTTCTAATCCCTTATCAGATTCGATAGTTATTAAATCTGTTAACATAACTTCGCTAATACAAGTGTTTTTATCTACAACAAAATCAATATCTCTAAAAGAAACCATTCCTAGTAATTTTGAACCTAACTTTCCATCCTCTGTAATAGGAATTCCACTAAATCCATACTTTTCCTTGATATTATATACTTCTTGAATTTTATCTTTTGGAGAAAGTATTATAGGGTTAGTAATAAAACCATTTTGAAAGGTTTTTACTTTTCTAACTTGTTCAACTTGTTCTTCGATACTATTGTTACAGTGTATAATACCTATTCCTCCTTGTAATCCTAGTTCTATTGCCATTTTATGTTCTGTTACTGTATCCATTGGTGAAGATACAATAGGAGTTTGTAGTTCATTATTTTTAGTTAGATTAGTTTTTAAAGAAATATCTTTTATATCAAAATCTATAAATCCTGGAAGAATAATTAAATCGTCATAGGAATAACCAGTTGTTGAAGAAAATATTTTTTTTGCAGAGTTTCCATCCATTTTTAATTTATTTGAGTTTTATACTTAAATAGTTATTCAATTTTAATTTTCTAAAAGTTCTTTCATATTTCTATCTTGAACTTTAGAACACATTTCATATTGTGGATTATATCTACATTTTATCCAAGCACGTTGAATTATTATAGCACTATCAATCCTTTTTTTATCATATAACATAACTTTTTTACCAATAAAATCTTGAATAGAAGGTTTGTGATCTTCTTCTATTTCAACAACTTTATTATTTATAATATCTTGTAATAAATTTATTTGTTTTTTATTTATATAACCGGGTGTTTCCATTAAATTAACTGTTGCGTGACCACAACCCATCCATCCATTACTATCTGAATACCTTTGGAAAAAAGTCTGCATTATTTTTCTATCTTTTACAATAAATTTAATTACAATAAATTTTCTGCCAAAACAATCATAACCTTTTACAATTGGTCCAGTTACTTCTTCACATTTAATAAAATCAATATATTGTGTTCCGCCAACTCTTGAACCAATATCCAATCTTGGACAATCTAAATTATAAAATATATTATCCATTTTATAAGAATTTACAATATTTTATATTTTAAATAAATTTGATTTTAAAAAAAATTAGAAAAAATTTGCATGTTTTAGATTAAAAATATAAATTTATTATATTAAGAATAATGTTTTCTATAATTACGTTTCCATCATATTTAGGTCAAAGGTTAAAATCAAATTATAATACACCTATGATTTTTCTTAAATATATTAAATATAACAAGAGAATTAGTAATATTGAAATTCAAAAAAAAAATTTAATTCAAAATTTATACCAACTTTATAATTTAAATAAAAAAATAATAGGACCAAAAATAAATATAGGAGGAGACCATTCTATGGCTATAAGCACAATTGCTAGTAATTTAAATATGTATCCAAATTTAAAAGTTATTTGGATAGATGCACACCCCGATATTAATACTTTTCAAAGTTCAAGCACAAAAAATATTCATGGTATGCCATTAGCATATCTAACTGGATTAGATGAATTCCCTAATATTAATTTTATTACTAATAAATTAAAATTTCAAAATTTATTGTATATTGGAATACGTGATATAGACCCTTTTGAAAAAGAAATTATTCAAAAATACAATATTAAATATATAAAAGTGAATGATGTAAATAATGAATTAAATTATACTATACAAAAAATAAAAAATTTTATTAAAGATGATTACTTTCATGTTTCATTTGATGTTGATAGTTTAGACCCAAATGTTTTAGATAGCACTGGCACACCAGTTGAAAAGGGATTAGAATTATATCAAACTAAACATATATTAGATTTATTATATAAAAAAAACTTAGTTGGATTAGATATTGTAGAGTTAAATTGTATACTAGGGAATGAACAGAAATCTTTATCTAACTTATCATTTTTATTCCAGAATTATTTTTCAGATAAAAATAAATTATAATAAAAAGTAGAAAATTAAAAAATATAAAAATGGAAAAAAGTATTACTTTCCCCCAAATTTTTTTTGGTTTCGAAAATCATAATCTTAACCTACTTAGTATACAAGTAAAGCTTGGAATGAATGTTGAAACCGTAAATGTTTTCATACCGAAGAATTTCTTGTCGGTACTTTCCAAATGTTCTTTCCTCATCAATATTGTCGAGGTGCTGGAAACGCTTACTTTCCTCATTTGAAGGAACAAAACCTATTTTGTAGCTGTTGTATGTGCGCAGTGGTTCTCCTTCTTGATGTTCTTGATAATTTAGCACATCTGGTAAAACATCTGTTTCGTCCGCGTCACTTGAATCAATCCACACTTGGAAAAGTGGTCGGAGCTTATAGTCCGAGATTTCCGCAGTGTGTTCGTCTTCAAATGAAAGTTGATACAGAGTGTTGTCAATGTTCATGGAGGCATACTTAATGAAGTGTGCTGCTGTAATGACAACGTCGTCCTCAAAAGACTCTGTCTGTGCAGCAGAAAGAACTCTTTCAATGTGTGCTTCCATGTTACCATTTTCGAATCCCTCATCGGGTTGGAGTTCATACTCGAACTCAAGAAGTTGTTGAACTTCTTGGCGTGTATAGAACCACATAAATGGAACAATTGTGTCTTCATCGTTGTTCTCGCAGATGTATCTCCAGCATTCCAAGACGTATTGTGCCTTGGCAATCCTTGATTCTTCTTGTTGCCGAAGCTTGTCAATCTCCTTTTGTTCCTTCTTCAAAGAAGACACCATCTTGATTAGAGGGTTTGCCTCAGCTGCGATGAGATTCCCTTCAATCGTAATTTCACTTATACGACGACTGAGATTGTCTCTTGCTTGCTGTATCTCTTGTGGTGTCTTTGGAATTTGATCAAGTATTGCTTGTGTCTCTTGAACACACTTGCGCACCTGGTCCAACTCTTCTTGTAGTCTTCCCAAAGATCTTTCATCTTGAGAAATACCTTCTCGGAGTCCATCTTGTCTGTTGGTAGCAAAATCCCTGTTTCTTGGGTTGTGCCAGAGAATCTCAAGTGTTGTCAAAGACTCCCGATTCTTCTCAATTTGCTTTTCAACTGAGTCAATGGAGGAAGTCAGTGTTCTGGTTTGTTCTTCCAGAGCAGTAATTTCTGCTGAAAGTTCGGAACACTTCTTTGCACATAGACTCGGAAACTCCTTCAATTCCTTCTTAATTGATCTTTGTTGTTCCTTAAGACATTGGCAGCTTTCCTTGATAGATTCTGCCACGGAATCCAGAAACGGTAGAACTCCTAGGAATTCTTCAATCTTTTCAGTTTCAATATGTCCCTCCACTGCAATTGTGTCCATACTACCAATGAAGGTAGAAAGGATTTGTTGTGCTGCAGAAACAATCTTGGAATCGGAAGAAATCCTCCCAATTTCCAAAATTAGAGTGTGGAGTTGTTCTTGAACAACTAACACTGTATGGGACTTCGATTCTTGAAACTTTTGGCATATTGCCAAAAGTAGAGTTATTAATTCTTCGTGAGTTGTATTTCCTTGAGGCATTGTATATAAATAAAAAAAAAAAAAAGATAATAGTCAAATTTTATTCTGGATAATAAAAGTTTATTATATTATAATGATTCAATAAAGTTATTTAATTTTGTATTAATTTCATTATCTTCATTAGTTACATTTAGTCTTTCTTTCATATCTTCTAATGTTTTTTTAATAGATATTTTTTTATCATTTTGGGTCATTTTTTTAGTGCCTTTAACACTTAAATATAGCATTACTATTAATCCTATTAAAACTATAAATAAAAATATCCAAGCTTTCATATTATTTGTATTATAATTATCTCTTTTCATTGCAATCAATAATAATACTGGTAATAAACAACCAATGATAATAAATATTCCTTCTATAATTGGCAAATAGGATTTCAAATATTTAACAAAAAAATTATCATCTACATTAGTATCACCAGAATAAGTGCCATCATACTTAGTAATATAAACAAATAAATTTAAAATTGCCGCACCTAAAATTGCTCCTAATGCGTTTGAAAATGTATTACCAATCATAGCTTTTGAATCTTCAATTGTATCATATTTTGATTTTATATTTTGCACATATTCCTTAATCATTCCTCTATCTCTAACTGATTTAGGAATTTCTAATGGTTTACCTCCTTCTTTATTAATTAAATAATCTATATCTTCCATTAAATCTTTGGTTCCTTTAATTTTTCTTATTTCTTCTTTAAATCTAAGTGTATGATTTAAAATAGACCTCCATTTACCATTTGACCAATTATTAATATTAATTAAGTTTCTTGTAATAGATTTATTTTCACCTTCAAACCTTTTATCTACTGAAAATGGACCTAAAAATAATTCTAAAAATTTATGATCTAAAGCCTCAATACCCAAACTAAGACCAAAATTATCCAAAAATCCAAAAATTAATGCAGAAACCCCAGAAATCATTATCATACCAATAATACTAAATTTTTTACCTTTGATATATTCTTTTATGTTATTTTCTTTTAGAATAGTATTATTGAAAACAAATAATAATACAGTTATTAGTAAGATGAAATATATACCAAAGTATTTATTAGTTCCTAGATCTGCTCCTAATATTAAAATTTTTGAAACAAAATAACAAGATATGAAAAATGATATTAATGTTATACTTGGAAATAAAAAGGATGCATATTTATCAATCCATTTTTTTTCATCTGTCTCTTTATTTTTTACTTTAATATAATCTTCAATATATTTTATACTAACAATTGATATTACAAAAAGAAATATAAATATTGATAGTAAAATATAATAATAATTTAATTTAGTATTTATTTTTGTCATTTATATATAAATAATAAAATATTTACAATGAATCAAGATAGTAATTTTATGGTAATAGACAAAAATGAAATACTAAATAGTCTTTTTGAAAAATGGATGTATGAACCAGATTTTAATGAAATACACCTATATCAAGTTTATCAAAAATATCAAGACGTATGGCCTAATCAACAAGAATTAACTAAATGGAAAAATAAATTATTTTTAGAAAAATTAAAAATTGTTACTAGTGCACAAGATTTGAGTGATACATTAGATGAAATGGATGAAATAAATAGGCAGTTAGATGAGTTTAGTTGTTTAGTTTTTAGTTGTCAAGAAGAATTAAAATATTTATATGATAATTTAGAAAATATCGAAAAAAATAATTATTTATATTCTAATTTTTTATATTACCCAAATCAATACATTTTTCCTTTTTTAAAAAATATTTATGATAAAATTTACGATTTGACAAAAAAAATTATTAATTTAGAAATTTAAAAATTTTATTTATATAAAATATAAAATGGGTCGTAAATCAACTGCTCGAAAAAATATGCCAACTATTTTTAACAAACCGAAAACTAATTTATCCAACCAAACTACTAATAATACAAATACACCTAGTATTGGTAGTTCTATAAAGCAAGGTATGGCAACTGGTGTTGGAGTTGGTGTTGGTCATGCAGCAACTATGGGTGTTATTAATGCATTTACAAATGGAAGCGGAAGTGGTAGTGAAAATGCAAGTGGAGAAATTGATACTAAAAGAAAAAATTGTATAAATTTATTTAAAATGTATCAAAAATGTTTAGAAACAGATACACCAAATTATAATTGTAGTATTATTAAAGAAGAATTTGAAAATTGCTCAAAAGAGTTTTAAATTAAAGTCATTTTTTATCTAACTTAAAAAAAAAATATATTTTTATTATAATTTTATAATGGGTTGCGAAGTGTCCAAAGAAGAGGAAAAAAAAGAAAAAGTGCAAAAAAAAGAAAAAGTAGAAAATAAAAAAGATTATCATTGGGTGACAATAAATCCTTGTTTTGATAATTTGAATTCTTTTCCCAAAGAAATTAGTTTAACATCACTTTTAGATACAGATAATTTTACAGAAAATAGCAAACATAATGCTATTTTATTTAATGATTATACAATTAAAGTGTTATATGATAATTATACATATAATTATATTCCAAAAGGAGATGCTGCTAACATTTGGATTTATGAAAGTTTAGAACATAATGATTAATCATTTCTATATTCTCCTACATTGATTGCTTTATTATAACTAATTTGATATTCTTTACTATCTTCTGAATGATTATTTAATATTTCTAAATCTCCTAATATATTATCTTTTAAATATAGGTCTTGTTTAATATGTTCTAAAATATTTTTATTATTTTCAACTTCTTTTAAAATTTCTCTTTGTTTTTCAAATTTAATATCATTAGAAGAAGTAGTTAAATGCCAAAATAATCTTCTTAAACTGGGTTCATTATTTAGAATATTTTTTAATATGCTTTTATTCTCTATCATTAATCTATCAATGCAGTATTTAGTTAGAGTTTCACTGACTTTAAATTGTTCTTGATACCATTTTACTGAATATGCTAGATATAAGTTAGAGAAATAATCTGCAACTTTACCAGACAAATATTGTTCTTTCTTTAATTTACCACCTTTTAAAGCTATAAAATTACTTAAAGCTGCAAAATTTACTGTTTGTTTATCTAACTCAGACATAAATGGATTATATGAACTTAAATATCTTTTTATGGTATGACCTACCATATTTCCAAACTGTGTTCCAAATTCTTTTTCATTATTTTCCATTATAGTAGATAAAATAGGGAAAATATATGGATGACTTTTATTTAATCCTTGACCAAAAATAATTAAACTTCTAGTTAATGTATTTGAACCTTCAACAGTTATACCAATAGGTGCACTTTTATAGAATTTTTCAATAAAATTACTATAACCTTGACAAATAGCACTACCCGCATGAATATCCATACCATGATTTATTACTTCTCTTGCTCTTTCTGTTGTTTGTTGTTTCATTAGAGCAGAAATAACTGCTGGTTTGTCACCTTGTTCTAATAAGACATTTGTTAAATTAACACTACATTGAATAATCCAAGTTTGATATAACATATCTAACCATTTCTCATTTACACCTTCCATCTTAATTATAGGAATATTAAATTGTTTTCGGTGTTGTCCAAACTGATACACACCCCATGTTGAAGCTTTTGCAGATGCTAATGCAGTTGCTGGCAAACAAACTCCTCTACCAGCTGCCAAGCATTCCATTAACATTTTCCAACCATTTCCGGCTAATTCTTCTCCACCAATAATTTGGTCCAAATTAATTTCTAACTTACCTTTTACTGTACCATTTGGAAATCCAGCATCTAAGGGATTATGATGAGTTGTTTTATTTAATCCTTTATGATTTCCTTCTAATAGAGCAACTGTAATTCCTTCTTGTCCTTTTTCTAACAAATTATTAGGATCTTCTAAATTAAAAGCTAAACCAACTAAATTAGAAACGGGGGCTAATGTTATATATCTTTTATTTACTGTTACATCAATAACAACCTTTCCTTCTTTGTTCTTTTTTACAACACCTACGTCAATATTTCCACCAGCATCAGAACCATTTTCGGGACCAGTTAGACCAAAACAAGGTATATATTCACCAGTAACTAACCCCGGTAAATATTTTTCTTTTTGTTGTTGAGTTCCATATTCTTGTAGTAGTTCTCCGGGACCTAACGAATTAGGAACCATTATACTAACTCCCAAAGAGGGATTATATGAACTTATTTTTACTAATAAGGAAGACATTTCACTAACAGATAATTTGTTTCCACCATATTTTTCATCTATAATAAATGAAAAAAATTTATTAGAACCTAAGTAATTGAATATTTCTTTGTGGTTTGTATTGGGATAAATTTTATTATCACCATATTTATTTAATAAAGAATCAGATTTTTTATTAAAAACATTATAGGTTTCACTTGGAGTCACAATTTGTGGTTTAATAGAAGGTAGTTTTACTTTTCCTTCAAAAATTTGTCTATCAATAGATGTATTACCACTTCTAAGTGCAATAAGTTCAGTTTCAGATATTTTAGGAATTAATTTTTTAACGGAATTAAAAAGTAATTTTCGCATTTATAATTTTAAAATTGAAAGAAATTTTTAGATAATAAAAAAAAAATAAATTTTTTAGAAAAAAGTGTCTACAAAAATAAATTTTGATAATACTTTAAATTATAATTTTTCATAATTTTTAATATTTTTTTTTTATTATTATATATTAATGAATAATACTTTAATTAAAAAGCGTTCAAAATCTCTAAAATTAAAAAATTCAAATAAAAGACAAAAAAATTATAGAAAATCTAAAAATTACAAAAAATCTAGAAAATGTAAAAAATATAGAAAATATAAAAAATATAGAAAATCTAATAAGAATCTCAAAGGTGGAAGTTCTAAACTAGAATTTGAAATAAATCCTCCTAAAGATCCAAATTATAAAACACATTCATGTTGGACTAATATGAATGACAATTGTAAGGAAATTTACAATCGTATATTTAATAATGATTATTTATATTTAAGACAATCTATAAGTAAAATAAATAGATATAATTATGAAAAAGAAAAAGATTATTCTGATTTTCCACAAAAAAGAATTGAAACATTGATAAAAGAAACAAAAAAAACTTTAGACCTACTTTATCCTGGCGGAACACTTGCTAAGGCAGCAAGTTCTCAGTCAGAAATTAATAATGATATTTTAAAAAACGAAATAGATATTTCAATACTTGAAAAATTACAAGAAGATTTAGGATTGAAAATTAAACAAATTGAATTTGATTTACAAAAATTTTGGAAAACAAAACCATCTCTACAAGCTCGTGAATTAGACCCCGATTATTCAAGACATAGATGTTGGAAAATACGTAATTTTGAAAAAGAAGTATGGGAATCAGACTGTGAAGTACTTTATGATACATTCGAAAAAAAAATTTCAGGCGAATTAGATACTTTAAAAGATGAAGAAATAATGACTAAAATGACTAACATAGTAAAATCTCTTAATAGTATGTATGAAGATAAAAAACTAAAAAAAGATTTAGAAAATAATCTTCTGGTTTTACAATTGGAATTACAACATGCATTATATAATAATTTAATATTTAATCATCGAACTTAAAAGCAATCAGAACATAATGAAGTAGAATAAAGAGAGCGTAGAAAAGGAAAATAATAAGAAAATAAGTAAAC
>MDSZ01206120.1_pt1 | contig 24155 bp, 26 predicted proteins | sample 811201 | NCBI WGS metagenome assembly MDSZ01 (sample SAMN05326647, study PRJNA326480) | marine metagenome | isolation source: seawater | place: Indian Ocean: North | collected 2010
CTTCAACAAATTGAGCGCTATTTCCCGTAGTCCCAAATTCAACGTTCGGGCCAATGTATGGGTTATTGACTTTAGTGCATATACCTTCGAAAGAGTCTATAACAAAAGTTTCTCCTGCTGATATATCGATTATGTTATGTAATCCCGTAGCTGTGAGGGAGACTATACTGCTGACAGCGTTTACTCTTGCTGAATATGTATTCTCATCTCTAAAAAATACATTCCCAAAATAAGCCTTATCTGCGTGAACTTCCTTCCAAGTCCTATCACCAGAACCCAGCATCAAAGCGCCGCTAGGAGTCGGGATTAAACTTTTATTAACTGCATTAAAGTCCCCCGAATCTACTAAGCCCGATCCCGGAGGGCCTGCCACGCCCTGAGCCCCTTGAAGAGTCACAGAAGCAGAAGACCCCGTGAAAGGGGTTTGGACTGTTACATCAACGTTTTCTACAAAAGGCATAATTAACTCCCTGTCGCCGAGAATTGATAACTATGAACCTCTGGGTTAACTACAGCTTTTCCTTGAACTACTCTAAATACAGAAGTTCCGCCCGATATTTCTATATCATAGACAAATTGACCTACTGGAAGGTTAGATGTTTGATTTGGGGTAAGAGCTATGTCTATATAGCCACTTGCCAATGCGTTACCGTTTGTTCCGCTAACGACGTCAGGATCTAAGTCTAAAAGGTAGCCAGTGTTTCCGTATCTATATTTAATGACTCCTCTGGCTGTATAACCGCTAAGGTTGATCTTTGATCCAGCAGAGTCTTTAGCGTTTAACCTAATAGAATACGTTTCGCCTTGTGATATATCTAGATTGTAGGTAGAGGCCATACTAATCTAAATAAATTACACTAAATTTATTTTTTTAATTAGTTTTTTATCTACCTTCTGCTAATATTTTTCTAGCTTCTTCTGATATATTAGTATTAGACTGCCGACTATTCCTAGGCGCGCGGTATGAATTAACATGACTTCTGAACTCTCTAACTAGTCTCTGCGTCAGCATCTCTCTATTATCAATCGGAATAATGCCTACTGTAGTCGCGTGAGTCTGAAGATCAGACTTATTCATTCCCTTTAAAGATGACTCGTACTCACCTTCATCCATCGTGCTGTATTTGGAGAGTCCAGTGTCTCCCCAAATTTGATCTAAAGTAGTAGGCCTAAACTCTTCTTTTTTCCCGTGAGTTTGATTTAAATCTTCAAGTTTTACCCTCTTCCTAGTAGTGGACGAGGCCTTTGTTTTTTTAACCGTTTTCCTTGGCATATTGAACCTTTCTCCGTAACTTGGCTTACACGATTTTAGCTCTTTAGGGAATAAAAAAGTCGGGGCCGAAGCCCCGACTCTGAATTGATTCCGTAAGGATTAAGTTAATCTTACGACTGCTTGATGTACATACCCACGATAGCGCGAGCATCCACACAAACGCGACCCTCTTCGAGGGAGCCGTAGAAACCAACCTTATCCTGTCTGGCAGAATACTGATCGTCTGGAATAGCGTTGAATGAAGAGCCAGAATCAGCGTTCTGAGCAATAGCGCGGATAAATGCACCCTTGCTAGCGTCAACACCAACAACAATTTCAGTGTTAGAAGAAGTTCTAGAGCCAGATCCGAAGACAGAGCTATCGAACTGATCAAACAGAATGTTGTACTTCTTAGATGTACCGAGCTCGAGGATCTCAGTGATGTTAACACCATAAATCTCGCTAGCGCCAGCATTGTTGTAGATTTCACTACGAACAGAATCCGGAAGAGCAACTGCTGTTGATTCAGTGCTATCTGGAACACCTCTAGTATTCATCGGCTGATAAGCGAAAGCTCTGATATCTTCAACGATTTCAGGGCTAACGAAAAGGTCAGTAAGACCTTCTGCGAAAGCAGCTTCAGGTGTACCACCAGCAAAAGAAGCATTAACTCTTCTCATGCGGGTCATCATAGCGTTCAAATCAGCTACTCTGAATCCAGTACCATCAGCTGGAGAATCCGGCTGAGCGATAATGTGTGCCAAAGAATTGGTTGAACCTTCTCCAAGGGCTTTAAGAACAACTGCCCAAGCGTTACGGTCTTGCTTGACCAGAACTTCCTGAGCCATTCTCTCTACTGCCTTGCTAACAACATCAAGTCTACCCTTGCGAGCATACTTTCTGTTTACGCTAACAGCGCTGTCAATTGTATAAGTAGCAATCTTAAGCTCCTGAGTCGCTGAAATATCCTGAGAAACAGGAAGACCACCAGCAATACTTTGAGACCAAGTGCTGACATAGCCAGCTGGTTGATCGTAGTAAAGGTCTAGTGGGAAGCTAGCTGAGTCATCTTCGTCAAAAGATGCATCTTGGTAGATAGCTCCAGCTGTAGCTGCCTGCTGAATGACCTGTTGAATAACAGGGCCAAGAAAAGCAGCGAAAGCTTCTTGAGCCTCTCTGGCTTCAGAAACATTCTTGGAACCCATTGCTTTCACGAGCTCAATTTGCTCGGGGGTATTTTTAAGTTTTAATCTCATTGTTTAAATCTCCTTTAAGTTAAAATTAGAGTTCCAGTTTGAATAGTACGTTGTCGTGTGCGTCCTTGGTGCCCAAAAACTTACCAACTACTTTACCGTCAGCGTTTCCAACAGCGGTTAATACTCCGTCTGTTCCAACGTAACAAGATCCGTTTAATGCTGGAGTTCCAGCAACACCGCTGTAAACAAAGATGCCCTTAGTGACAACAGGCACAGCCTGACCACTAACAACAGCTTGCATTTCAGCAGCTTTACGAGGATTGAAGACAAGCTTCTCTCCATTTTCGTCGGTTTCCTTACAATCGTACAGTGTCATCCCCAGAGGGGCCGAATCACCCGATGCGGCCGGACCAACCTTGGCAACAGTTCCGTATCTTTCTGAAACGGTGTTACCATAAGCTGCTCCAACATCGCCTAACAAAGCAGTTTCCTGCAAAGAGGTAGACAATGTCGAATCCGCATACGCGTTGTTCCATCCGGCAGAAGCGGTTACAAAAGTACCCTTATTCTGCGGGAGGCTTGTAGCACTATTGAACGAGAACAAATTGATCACGTCGTGCTCATCATAATCTCTAAAAGGTCTTAGACCACAAGTTGATGCCATATCGTTTTAATCTCCTAATTAATTATCTACCTCTTCCAGATTTGAAATCAAACTGGTCAAGGTTGAAAGCTGTTTTATATTTATCGAAAACTGTTGGTTCGGAAGCTTCGGCGGACACTGGAATAGAATCATTGATCTTTTCAGCGTTGTCGATAGCCTCTTCAACTACATTTTCATTTTGCTCCTCAGCAGGTGCAGAGGCCTCAGCCTCTTCTGTGGGAGCCTCTACTTCCTTCTCTTCAGAAGCCTTAGCTTCTTCAGTTACTTCCTCAGAGTTAGCTCTGAGTTTTGACCTGAGAAGAACTGTTAAAGTCTCTTTGTAGGACGCATAAGCTTCGTCATCCAAATCTTTCATTTGGGTGGCGATGACTTGTCGATCCTCGTCGTCAAGGCTGTACTCTTCGTCTAAAGAAGCCATTCTAGAATTAAAAGTTTCTTGTTTTTCTCTTTCTATTCTCTCAGCTTCTAAAGTATCAAGCTTTTCCTTGATTTCGTCAAAGTTTGACTTTAGGTCTTCGTGAGTCTTTTCAAGTTCACTGAACTTGGCTTGACTATTCTCAATTTCCTCTTCGAACTTCACCTTATCCTCATGAAATTTCTCGGAGGCTTTCTTGAGCTCGTCCTCCACGAAAGTAGAAATCTGAGAGGCGGTGAGAGTCTTCAAAGAATCTTCGTTAATATCTTTAATGTTCTCTATTTTCATTTTTCGAACCTCGATGTGATTATTTACATCTTTTTCTTCCTTTTGGGAAATTTTTTCTATCTGAGAGCGTAAGTTTGCTAGTAATTTGTCTTTCGATTCTTCTAGCTCTGAAGCCTTCTCTATCACGGGCTTCTCTTCTGCTGATTTTTCATCCTCGTTTTCGGTGGCTACAGCGACGCCTTTAACGTCTGCCGCAGGGGTCTCTGTAAGACCTATTCCAAGAGGCACAATATTGCCCTTAACTTTTCTATAAATTTTCTCTCCAGAATCCAACGTTCCAGAGCCGCCAAAACCCCTTAAAAGATCTTTGCATTCGTCAATATCCTCAGCTTTTGATATAATTTTGCCATCTTCGATGTTTTTATCTTCCCCCTCTAAAGCAACGATCTCATACTCTGAAAAACCGAGCTCCCAACTAGCACTTATTTTCATGTAATCCTCACTAGTTGGATCACCTGAATTTTCGATGACATTAGCAACGTTAGAATTGACCGTTCTCCAGATGACTCCACCAAGGGTAATATTGAAGGGAGATTTCCTATCTATAACCTCCTCTTCTGTAAGCGGCTCATCAGTGCCAAATTCAGAGAAGCTGGCGGACAAAATAGTTCCTATAACCTTATCTCTATTATGTTCGATATTAATAGGTTTGTTAATGAAATGCTTATACATTTCTACTGACGCAGCACTATCTACTACATCATCGTTCTTATTTACTCTATTAGCTACGCAGGCATTAAAAGCCACTGGCAAAAGGTCTATGTTTTTATCAGTATCTACATCTGGTATAAACTTCTCCAATTCCACCATGGAAGCTAAAGCTAAATACTTATCTTTATCTTCATTTATAACTGGCTTTATTGCCGAGCTAAATATTGTAGTGTATTTGTGATTTTTCATATTAAAGATCCTCCTCAAACCACAACCCCGTTTCCTTCTTTACACCTATATAAAGGTCTTCTGCACCTAGACTTAAATTTACATTATACTTATCCAATAGGAAAAAAGCTTCTTTTTCTCTTTCGCTTGTAGGCTCATAACTATGCAGCTCCGCTAGTTTAAGATACTCTGATTTAGCCGAAAAAATGAGATAATCCCAAGTCTTGCATAGCGCTAAAGCTATTTGAGGAGTTCCTTCTTCGTTTCCTTCATCCTCTATGTCTTCCAAAAATGAGGTAAAGGAGCTTTTAATATTTTCTATGCTTTTAGCTTTTCCGAAGTCTCTAAGAACATCACCTCTGATTTCTTGTAAAGCTTCGACAATCCCAACGCTACTGGCTATTCCTGAATCTTGCTTTTCTTCTTCTTGCTCTAAGCAATCTTTAGATATTTCGATGACGTCTCTCTTGGTAGGAATAATGCCGGAGACCTCTAATTCTAAATTTGAGCGATTTTTTACCACAGCGTCAAGAATAATTATACACTTTTATTAGTTTTTGTAGAATTTAATTGGGTAAAAAAAACCTCGCCCCCTATAAGAGAGCGAGGTCTTGTAATTTTTACTTAACCGTTATTTTCCTTCTTCGGTTGATTCGGTTGATTTAGCTTCGTCATCACCAGAGCTATACTGCCAATACTTCTTAGGCGAAAATTTAGCCAAGTAAGCAGATACAAGTTGCTTTGGAGTAAGAGGCTTTAAGTAGAAGTTTATAGGAATGCCTCCACATTTTCCATCCTTTGCTAGTGCAACATAGTCATCAAAAGCTGTCATAAGGCTGTTAGTGTCGATTACTTTGTTGTCATCGTGGTCGATCTTGCCAATTGCACTGACGGCATTAGTGATGTACGAATTATCAAGAGCCATAAAGCTTTGCCCCGCTTTAGCTTTTTCTGCTTCTGATGTTGTGGATTTCACTACGGTATCACTTGACGCTTGGATTTTCGACAGCTTATCCATTACATCTGTTGGAGATGGCGCGAGTGTAGAAACAGTAGATGACACCTTGTTTGAAACAAGACTAGGAATAAGTCCCATAGTGATTACTGACGCATGAGACTGTATATCAGACGTAGATAACATTCGCTTAACTGAATTAGAGAATTGAGAGTCAACCCCGAATTTTCCTTCAGCAGATGCTAGCCAACAATTTTCTTCAAAAGAAGCGCTTATTGACGCAGTAGAACTTCCACTTGATTGACTTGAGTTAGATTTTTCAGTTTTGAGAAAGTGGACTAACCCCACAAAAGACGAACCTTGAGTCTGACCTGAGAGTAAATAGAGAGCTTTAGATGCATCGTCTTCTCCGAGGGCTTTAGCAATACCGGCGTTTGTTGTTTCGATCTGGTTACTTGGATTGTTTGCGTTCCATGCTCGGATACCCTTCTCGGGGTCCAAAATAAATGGAGCAAATATATCCGACATCTTATGAGTACAATTCGCAGTGATTACTAAAGTGCCTTCTAGTTTATGATTGGTTGATTGAGACGTAGATGCATTGCGAGCTGCCCCTGCTGCTGAGGCAGCGTATGTCGGACCAAATATAGAAGATACTTGCCCAGACACATATGATGCCACCGAGCTTGCGTGAGCGTCGGTGTCGTCTTTTTCAGATTCAAACCTAAAGTATTGAGCGTCCATCACCATGGTATCAGAGGATATACCTTTTTGGGCAATCTTAGATTTATTCCAATCTATAGGAGACTCAACATCAACGCTAATTACTTTAGCGGACAATGCTTGCGCTGCTTGGATTTTTGGTAGATTTTCAGCTGTGACGGCCGCGTATTCCGCTGCTGATGCAGCCATCTTCTGTTTTAAATCATCTACTTGACTCAGGAGGTTCTTCATGGGGTCACCAGTTACCTGCATTTGAATCATTTGCTGAACCGTCATGTCAAGACTGCGTTTAGCAAGAATAAAAGAATTTAATTTCTCTTGAGCAAGGTTGATGGGCTGTTGCGCAGCATCAATAGCTTTAAGATGTTCAATTTTGTCAGGATGTACTATATTACCTAATGTTAACGACGGATCGTATGGAATTGATTGTGGCATAATATTTTATAAAATGGGTTAGTATAGATTATACACCCATTTAAAGCTTTTGACTAAAAACGCTCTGAATACTATAGCATATGCAATTTTTGCTTTGCTTGAGCAATCATCCACCTGTCTTTTTTATCTAGATGGGATCTAAGATGCTCATCTATCTGCTTAAGCATTTCTGGCTTTTCTCCCATATGAGTATCTCTTACTTTTTGGATTCCTTGCACAACTTTAAGGAGGGTTCCAGTAGCCCCAGTAGCTGGCATAGCAAAGGGAGCTACCATCGTAACAATCTTTATTCCTATCACTAATACAACTAGAAAAATAACTATACCCACTATCCAATAAACTTTACCCATTAAACTGGCGTATTTGGTAGCTTGCAATGCGTTCTCTTGATTTACTGCGTCTAATTTCTGCTGGGCGGCTCCAAGCTGACCTCTAAGAAGTCTGTTTTGATTTTGTAGAGCTACTAGATTTTTGTCCATTGTAGCTAATATTTCTTGTCCTTTTTTAACTTCTGCGGGATCTGTTGAAAGTAACCCAGTAACCATTTCGTCTGACTTCATTGCGTTCTCCATCTGGGGAGGACCAAGCGCAGTCACTCCTCTTGTAGTCATTTGTTTTGCTACTTGGGATTGAGGGGAAGGAGACGGGTCTTTCTGTAAGGCTTGATCTGCTGCATATACAAATGTTCGGCCGCTTTCTATTTGCTCATCTTTATTTACAGACTCTTGCTTCTGGATATTATCTACAACTGCTTTTTGTTTGTTGAACTTTCCGAGGGGAGTAGAGCAGCCGCCTACTACAACAAGACACAAAGCTGCTATATAAAAAACGTCTTTAGAATAATTCATATTTAAGCTGTTTGAACGTCTCCCAGCTTCTCCAATTCTTTAATTTTCGCAGAAGGAGAACCTAAACCGCCTATCATTGTAAATACAGTTAGGCCAGATTTATCTCCCGCGTAAACTCCTCTATGTAGAACGCTGTTAGGTCTCATCAACCTTGAGATTTGTTCAAAAGCTTGGTCTAGGTGCGACTCTGGTATTGTGTCTAATTGTTCTTTCCCCCCGATCACAATTACGCCAGCTGAGTTTCCTGTTGATATTTCTACTCCTCCAGACAAGACTCCCTTCTTAACGTTGTCTCTTACTGCTCGAGCAAGGCTGACTTGATCTCCCCAATCTTTCACTGGGGTAGCGCCAAACATTATCAGTCCAGAATCTAAAACCTGTTTCAAATCATTAGAGTCAAAAGAAGTATAAGTGCTATCTTTCGAGGCTGTTAAATTGTATAAGTGGAAAACTCCAGCAACGCTCATATTCGCGGTTTCCCAGAATTTAGAAATCGCTAGTCTAGGATATGTTTTAGTGATTTTTTCATTATCAATTAAAATAAGTGGAGAAACTTTCCCCTTCTCTACTAAATCGTAAGCGTCTCCTAAGCAAGTGGCCGCGTTTGCATTGACTTTCTTTCCTTCTGATTTTTTAGGAAGCGAAAGTATCAACCCGACTGGGACGTCTATACCTAGAGTTTCTTGTAGTTCGATAGCAGCGTCGACTAGCTGTATCATAGTGCCTGTCCCAGTTCCTCCTCCTCCACCTACACACACAAAAATTCTATCAAAAGAATCTCCAAACGATCTTCTCATGAAGTCTAAAACATCTTCCTTGGATTCTGTAAATGCTTTTGCAGCTTTGAAGGGATCCTTGCCTGCTCCACCTTCGCTAAAGCAGAGTTTGTTTTCTACGCTCTTTAAAGTATTTAAATCCTGTTGAGCTGTATTTATGGCGCATACTTTTCTGTATCCTACTTTATGAAAAGTTTCTGCTATCCTTGAACCTCCTTGACCCGCTCCTATAAACGCAAACTTAAAAGCTACATCTACTTTATCCTCTACCTCAGTTTTAACTTCTTCTTCCGGCTCTGGAATTGGAATGTCGGGTATTTGGATGTCAAAAGACAAACCTGAATCTTCGTTGTATTCTCCTATGCTTTGCGATATATCACTCATTTTCTACTTTGCTTTCTCTTAATATGCTAGCTAGCCAATCGTCTAACTGATGCTCATAAGCTATAGACTGCGTCTCTTCTACTATATTATGGTTCCTATCTACGGGTTTTTCAATATATATTTTAGCCTCGCTAATCCAATCTTCTTTTCTTTCGTTAGCCATAACGACTTTCGATATATCAAAAGCGACTTCTTTCTGATCTTTGGTTAAAGATCTTTTTGAGAACTTTTTCCTTAATAGCTTCTGCACATGATCTTCAAGTTTATTTGCTACCAGCATATTCTCTTTTACGCTAGTTAAACTGAAATTCACCTTATTAACAGAGCCCTCTAAACCTATTGGGGCAGAATTCCTTTCCTCGCTTAGTGGGGTGGAAATTTTTTCTGGTCTTCCTCCTTCTTGGGGAACTTCTGGTTTGTCCTCTGAGTCTGGGTTTTGCCTCATGACTATCGGCTCGTAGAAGCCATCATCTTTTAACCCCCTAAACTCCTTTTGAGCTTCTAGGGATTCTTCCTTAGTGGGAAGCCTCCCAGACCGAATCGCTTGAATACCTTCTTCTGGTGTTAGGATTCCAAGCTCTATCAATCTAGTATAAACCCTATCCGCTGTAGATGAATCAGATAGGTCGATGTCCTCATAATTGGGCGTCGGAAAGTTTTTAAATCCTAAGCTCTTGCAAATTCTTTTTATTTCCGGCTTAAGAAACTCTTGAATAAATACTTGCCTTGCTTGCTTTAGCCTTTCTACAAAAACACTAACTTTGATTTGCATGTTAGCGTATTTTTCTCCGCCACTAGTCAATATATTGTTAAGGCCAACTTGAATATCTTCATTAACTATTTGATATTTTCTAGGGTCCAATAAATCCGCAATCTTCGGAACAACAAACTCTGCTCGAGTAGTATAGTCCGCAATCAAAACTCTTCCTACTGATTCGTTTTGGAAAAGCTTTTGCATAGCAAGTAGATTCCTTTGGTTAATTCCTCCCTTGTCTGGAGTGTCTCCCATAGTTACCAACAAGATGGACTGTTGCATAGTTCTAGCTATGGACATATCCATTTTTTTCATTTCCGCCTTCCAATTCAAATCTTCCAAAACTGGAAAACCCATTGGAACTGCGAAAGGCTCATAATCCTGCTTTTTATAAAATATAGCGTTTACCTTGTCGGAGGATAGTGGGATTCTGACAGCTCCCAATCTTCTACCTTTTTTAAGAGCGTCTTTAGTTTCTTGGTCGAGGCTTTCTAGAACTTCAAAATCTTCTTCGGTTCGAGGGTTTCTTACTCTTTCAAGTTCGTAGTCGGTCAACACTTTATAAAAAGTGGGGTTGACAAAAGTTACGTTTCCTGTAAGCTGTATGTCAGATGGATTTAAAGTTATGTACTTACTGGGCACAACTAAGTCGTTGTCTTCAGCTAGTAAGGAAGATCCGAAGGTTTGATTTATCTTCTTAAAGTCTTCTGTGCTTATTTTGGAATCGAACCTGTAAATAAAAACATTTCCAGATCTAAAATACTCTCTATAGAATTTATTCTGAAAGTCTACCAAATTGATTTTATCAAAAAATGCTTCTATAAACTTATTTACCCTCTTGCTTCCTCCTGTAAAGTATACATTTCCAGAAGTAAACTCCGTCATTAAGTCTATTGTATTTCTAAATATAGCGAAATTGTAATACGCTTTCTGACATAAAACTACAGCGTCTCTTACTGTTATTCCGCTTGAATTTGATGTGTCGTTAGTGTACTTAAACGGAATTAACCCATCTTCAATGTTTTTAAACCTGTCGGTTCTTATGATTGTAGAGGTTTTATTTCTTCTAGTTCTGGTAGAGCTGTTTGGGTCTGGATAAATCCTGCTATTTTCGACAGCATGAGAGACCATCAGAGGTTCCGCGGGCTCTACTTCAGGCTTTTTTGCGGCCCTAGTTCTCTTGACTGGGGCTTTTTTCTTGGTCTCTTCTTTCATTGTAAAACTTGATGTTTTTTACACTTTTTATATGAGGATCGGAACAAAAGTGTTTTCCGCACCTTGCTCTTTTAGGTCTATTATATCAAAATAGGCCCTAGTTGCCCAATTAGAAAGCATTAGCGTTGTGTAATTATCCTTCCTCGCTCTATTAACTGAAACACTCCTTTTCAAGTGGGAAGGCAAATCAAAAGTCTGAACACCTTTTGCTGTAGACTTAACCTCCACCAAAGCGCACTGCTTCTTTGTCTGATATACTAAATCATCTTGCACTTCGATTAGTTCAAGCACGTTTTCGCAATTTGTCAACTTTAAAGGAACTTTCCTAGAAGAAAACTTGTTAAAAGCTGCACCATTAGCTGTAGTTCTGGACGCAAACCATATTCTTTTATGGTCTATGTCGGCTTGCAGCCGTTCATTTCCTTTTCTGATAAAATCAGTAGAAAATACCTGCTTAAAACATATTTTTTTGTCTTCAAGATTATATTGCATTTTTGCTTTTTTAAGCATTTGTTGCCTCTCTACTCCCTCTTTCTCGGGCTGGAGATCAAAGAATTTAATTTCTATATTATTTTGAAGAAAAAATTCAGATTCGTTTGCGCTGTCTATGAATTGGTAACCAGCATTATCAATGCAAATCATTATGATATTAAAGTTTGTCATTAAATAACCTAGGTACTTTATGTGGTCTTTGAGATCTCCTCCAGCTAATGCGTAGCTATTAACTAGCGTCGCGTCTCTTTTTTCTTCGTCTATTTCCAAAAGCGACATCGCGAAAAAGTCAGAGCTAGGGCTGTTGCTGAAACTAGGGTCGATTCCAAGTATGTACTTCTTGCCCGAATCTCCATATATTCTAGTCGTAGGTTCCTCCCCATCTGGTACTGTGCATTCGTGCATTTTTTTCCCACTAAAATAGCTATCACTTCCATCAGTGAAAGCCGCACAATACTCTCTTTGAAAAGAAGAATTAGATAATCCGCCGCTGCCAGCTTCCTCAATCACCGTGTGATCTATCATTTGTTCGGGCAGAGACTCGTAACTCATTTGGGATATAAAGTAAGACGCTTCTCCAGTGTCGTCGGAATATATCTTCTCCATCCAATCTCTATATGTTTTATACAAATTTTCAAAAGTGTAGCTAGCTGATGATAGAGCCAACATTTTAGTGTTGTTCTTAAACACCGCCCTATCTGCTTCGCCCAATCTTCCTTGCTTAATTAACTCATCTTCTCTCTCTCGAATTTGCATCCTCTTTTTTAAGTCTTGAGGAGAAACCAAAAACGGCATCAAAACATTTTTAATTGTTTCTTCTGGTAATAAGAGAAACTCGTCTAAAACCAAAACGTTAGCCCTGAAACCACGGATCTTTTCACCGCTCAAAGGAATCGCGGTTATAGTGCCTCCATTTATTTTCCACTCATGCTGGTCGTTTCTTTCAGTTTTGGCTCCAAACGCTTGAGCCAGCAATTTTGCTTCTTTCGTTTCGACAATATTTTTTATGTTATTAAAAATAAATCTTGCTGTACGAAAAGTGGGGCCAGCTATTAATATTTTAGTGTTAGGTTCAAATATGCATTGTAAAAAACAAAAAACACTAGCTATAAAAGTCTTTCCGCATCCTCGACCCCAAACGCACATACTAAAGTTTCTATTTAAAAAACCTTTCAGCATAATTTCTTGGAAAGGTGCCAACTTAACGCCAGTCAGCCAATAAGTTGTCATAGTGAGGTTGTTCCTTAAGAATTTTGCGAGACTTATTCTAGCTTGCTTATCTTCTAGCTCACCTTCTAATAGCTTCAGCTCAGAATTTAGGTCGTTCGCTCCCTCGTTATATTTTTCAGCAGAATACCACATTTTAATCAAGATAAGCTATTAACAAAGTAATCAAAACTATCAACGCTGCTTGGTCGTAAGTTAGACAAATATGACCTTTCATAGCATTTTTAAATCGTAAGCTAATTGTAAATCTTGGGTTTTAAAAGCCTGACCGCAGAAGAATATTTTTTTTGTTAGCCTTACTGCTTCGGTCTTAGTTTTCGCGAATAGAAATTGTATGTTTTTAAAATCTTGATTAAGCGATCTAACTCTATTAAATATATATTCTGGAGTAGCTCTGACTTTGCTTGAAACATAAGGCAGTTTATTGAAATTCATAGCTTCCTCTATAGACCTCTCTACTAAAACTATCAAATAAGCGTCCTGTTCTACGGCTCTTTCAACCTCTCTTCTGAAACGGTCATACCCTCCGCTCATTGTGCCTATGAAGTCGTTCAAAGACTTTCTTTCTACGTAACAATTTCCAGAGACTTCCTTATCGCTTAACGCGTAATCTCCAAACTTTAAAGTTTTAATTTCAAAGGGTATGTCGAACTTAAAGGGCTTCTGTTCTCTGGTATCTATGTAAATTTTGCAATCCTTTGATGAATTGTCATACTTTATTTCGCCCGACAAGTCTTTAAATTTATTTTTCAGGCCTAACTCCTCACATATTTTAGAGTAGCTTCCAAATACTTTTAAGTAGTGTTGTACTGGCGGAGTCATAACTGACCTGAGCTCTACTTGAGAAGGGGCATAAAACAAATTCTTCTTATTCTTTCTTTCTTCAAGTACTTTTTTACAATACTTTTTCTGATCTTGTTCGTCTTGGCTTTCTAGCCACTTTTTCATATTTCTTCTATCATTAAAATTGGTAGAAAAATAATATTCCTTTGATTTAAACTTTATCAGCTCTCCAGAGTACAAGTCTTTTCTTGGAAAATTCTTTTGGTAATACTCAGCAAGCCTTAAGTCATGACACTTGATGTGAGCATGTAGACTTTTTTCAGACTTGAAATCCTTATCGCATTCTGCGCACTTAACCATTTATTGCTTCCTCTTCTGTCAAACCCATTATTCTACATTTAACTTCGTCAAGTGTAGATAATCTTTTGACCTCTTCTTTTACCAACTGCTTTTGTTTTTCAGCCATTTTAATGAGCTCCAACCTAGACTCTTCGTCTTTCCATAGTTGTACTAAATTTAGTATTGAAGCATTCTCTTTAATCTGCTTGCTCAACCTCTGGCTTCTCTTCTCTTTTAGGCTTTCTAGAAGTTTTTGTTGTCTTCCTACAGATTGGTTATACTCAGTTTGGGAATGTCTTATAGACTCTACTAGTCCCATTGAAATTTTTCTACCCTCTGTGTCGCTAGCAGTGGCGTCTAACATATTATTCAATCTCTCGATTCTATTTAATATATTTGACGATAAAACGACTTCAACAGACAGAACTATATACTGGTCAACTTCTTCCTGAGTAAGATCGCTTTTGTCGTGCGTATACCTTACGAAGCTGCTTTCAAAAAGGGTTCTGTCGTTCTCGCTAGAGAAATTACTTATTTGATGAATAAATCTATACGAATGCAAATAACCCATCAAAGAATTCACGCTCTTTTTTTGAGCGGTAGTCATTTTATCTTCTGAAATTTTGTCGTGTATAAATTTATTTATTTTAGATAGAGTTTTGCCGAATGTGGTTGGAGGCTTCCACATTGATACTTCTTCTACGGTTCTATCTTCGTAAAAACTTCCAGTAGACTTCCTTAGCTCTTCTATATATTCCCTTACTGCTCGAACTTCTAAATCTAAATTCGTTAGCTCGGGCTTTCCCGTCATAGTTCTACCGATATCAATCGGTCTCATGATAGAGGCGTTTTCGGCTATGTACTGTTTATACTCTTCTGTTAGTTCAAACTTTTTAGCTGGAACATATACCTGAGACCCTCTGGCTTTTATTTTTCTTGACGAAAGAAACTCCTTCATCAGTCTGCCGTTTTTAGATCTACCATCTGGATTTGGATCTTCTGGGAAGCCTACTGAAATAAGCTCGTTTAGTGATGGAGGTGAGTCGGAATTAGAATTCCACTTTTCCAGAACCAAAGACTGTTTTTCGAGTGACAGATTGTTTTTCTCGAAATAGTCAGTTGGCGACCCGTCTGGGTTAAAATATTTAGACTCGTCCATAAATTAAAATATATCTATCTCGTCTTTTTGTATCGATTTTTTTACTTTTAAGATTATTGCTCTTTTTATGTTAGTTATTTGTTTATATCCCGGACTTCTGTTTTTTTCAGAAGTTTTATAACCCATTTCAGAAGCTACCTCGTTTTCGGTTTTGTTTTCTATGTACAGCATCCTGTACACTTTCCATTCTATCGGTTTAAGAACCTGTTTCATTCTGACGTTAATCTTCTTTATAGAATCCTCTATATCTCCAACGTCAAATTTTCTTGATGAGACTTCTTGTACGTGACCGTCAAGGGGGACTGGTATTTTTATGTTATAAGCATCTTTTTTATTTCTTTCCCAGTTTTTGTATATAGGGCAGTCGCTGCATTGAGTAGAATAAATTTTACATAAATTGTCTGGTTCTGCCGCTGCGCATCTCAGACAAGGTCTGGCAAAACTACTATAATTGTTTCTGATTAAATTCTTAAGTTGGTTTGAAATAGTTCTGTTTAACCAAGGAGGAAGGGGCTTCTTGTGATCGTAAAGATGCCATTTTTTGTAGATATGGATTCTTAAGATTTGACTGATATCGTCAAAATCAATCCAAGATAACGCGTTGAGGTTCCACTTGTTTCTCCTCTTCGCTATTTCTTGGTCAATCTCTACTATCTTGTCTTCGAAGCTTGGCTTTTTAGGCATCCGACTGCTTGCTACTCCTTATTGAGCCAGCTTCTCTTTTAAATTCTTCTAGAAAGGCTTTTTTAGTTATTCTTTTCGCTTTAGGTGCTGGTTCACTTTTTATACGTGTCCCATCTGGATTGCTGGCATAGGAACCAGCTATCGAACCTAGCTTATTTGTTCTTCTCGCTGAAAAATCGTCGCATTCATACGCAAGAGCGCTTAACGAATTAACGAGTTCCTGTTTCGTTTCAGGTATTTGCTCCTCTTGATCCTCATCTTCAACCACAGCTTGTTTTTGAGCTTTGGCGTTCGAATTCATCCCCGTCCCACATTTCGTGCAAAAATTGGGCTTTTGAGATGTGTATTTATGGAGCTGTCCGCAGTTTTGGCAATAAATATTCATCACAAAGATTATAAGTAATTAATCTTACACTAATTATATGCAATCTTTTAATAAAAAATACAAAGTTTCTGTGATTTTAGTTGTAAAATATAGTATCGTATGGCCGCTAAGAAGAAAAAAAGAAAACCAGATTATCTCTTTACTAACGGTAATGATAGGGAATTTCAGTTCTATTTTAGGAAACCCCATAAGAACCATAATGCAGATGGACTTTGCTTAAATCCAGATGTGTATGAAGACCCCAAAATATATGTTGATCCTCATCTCCCTCCTAAAAGGAAGCTTCAAGTAGTAATAGAAGAAGTCACTCACGCCTTCTTTTGGGATAAAACAGAAAAAGACGTAAGGAAATTTTCTCAGGTTCTAGCTGATATATTAGTTAAAAAGATGTGACGTTACCATAGACGAAGCGGTTATCCAGATGAGGAATAACCCCATTGTCTAAAGCGTTAGAGCAGAAACTCATGTCAGAGCCTCTTTCCCATACATAACCATGACTATAAGAATCTAATAGAGTACTTATGCCTCTTTTATTCAGTAGATAACAAGCAAATACATAAGGGCCAGCCCATACGCCTTGAACATTTCTTGTTACGATGTCCTCATAGTCTTGCGACTGTTTATACCATCCATCCCCATCTATTGCCCCCCAATAGTTCGAAATAAAATCTGCGTCAATTACGATCTTCCGACCATCAGAGGTAAAAGTAGGCTCGTCTGTTGCTGTTTTATCTTTGCCTAGTGGCGCTACGAAAGTTTTATTTACAAATAAGAGATTTTCAATAACGTCTTGCTTTTTGATTGTAAAGTGGTCGTCTATATAAAAATAATTGTCAACATCTAACTTAACTGCCGCCTCCAAGCATTTGTCTCTATTAGAAACGTAGCTTTCCTCAGTCACTCTTTTAACAAAAACTTTTTTATACTCATTGAATGCGTCTTCTATTTCTTTGTCTGTTGTTAGATTGACTTTAGATTCGTCATAAGATATAAATAAGAAGATATTCTCTTTGGGGAAAGTGAGGTTTGTTATTTGTTTTAACTTATTTATGCATTCTGAGGGGGTTGTCGGCTTTTCAATAAACAGAGAAATCAAAATAGTTGGTAGGCCAATGAAAACATTTTTTTGACCAATCATAGTCGCTTGGTTTTTTAGCCTAGGCCCCCCAACATAATTACAAAACCAGTTATGTTTTATTTTTTGGTCTTTGCTTCCGTTTCCATGAAAAACGCATGGGTTAGTTTTATGGATTTCATTTCTTATCCTATCGTCAACCACTTCTAGCTCTTGGTTAACGTATCCGTCAGCGCAGCCCGCAATACACTGAAACAACTCAGCCTTATAGTCTAACTGTATGCCATATTCACCACTAAGAAATTTATGTTGATAGTAAAGCTGATCATCTCCCGAGTCGGATATTTCCTCTTCCGTAATTTCTTTTAAAGCTTTTACTGTGCCAATAAAATTTCCTGAATTTAAAAACCTGTACGGACTCCCGCACTCTTTCTCGGAGGGAAACCTATCGGCTATAGAAGCGTCAGGCCATATAGCTTTTTCAGACCCAAAAATGGCTCGTGTTGAAGTTCCTTCAGTCGCTTTATTCCACTTATCTTCTATCTCCTCGGCTCCAGTAAGAAATACAACATCATACCCATCAACAAACAAAATAATGTCATCATCATCCAGATTCTTTAATTCGTTTTTCAGTATGTTAATTTTTTGTCCTCCTCCGGGATGCTCTAGCCTCGCTACATCACCATCGCTCCAATTGGAATCTAATCCTATTACCCTCAAGTCTATTCCATAGTACTCTGCGCTAATCTTAAGCCTATCTAATCCGTCATGGTTTTTAGTAGCTACTGTATAAAACTTTATTTTAGAAGGCCTCTTAACCCCTAATAAGCCAGAGTTTTTGGTTCCTCTAAACTCATTGACTTCTTCGTTCTCTTTAAAAATGATTTGATTATAAAACGTTGAGAAAAAGTTTTGAAAAGCTGACGCTTCTTTAAGGTAGTCACTTATGTTGAAAATATTTTTTTCAAATTCTTCATTGGAAAGCGCTTTGGCTCCAGCTTGGCTTATGAGATAGGCTTGGGATATTTTCGACGGTAGTGCTTTTGTTAGATTTTCTGAAACCTTTAAAGCTTCGTCTTTTTCCGTGGGCTTCCTTATGGAGTAATTGTTGGAATCCTTTTTCTCCTTTTTTTCGCCAACAAAACATAAATCCCAAGAAGGCAACTCATTTAATTGTTTTAGTATACTCTCTATGTCTTCCTTAAACGTAAAATGATTTAACAAGTATGAGTCGTCCTCTAAAATCAGAGCTTTTTCATATCCGTTTTCTAAAATATCTTTCCAGCTAGATAAATGGTTTAGAGCGCATGCTATCTCTCCCTTAAAAGGACCTCTGTTCGAGGGACTTTCCTTCCAAGTCTTACTCGCAACACTTCTAATAGACTCTAACTGTTCCTCATGTAGTAAGTCACCCTTAAAGGCAGACGATATTACAATTTCCTTTTTGAAACCTAGCTCATCAAGGGTTTTGGAAAAGTCAAAAATGCCTGAAGGCATATTTTCCGACTCGCCTCTATTAGACACAATATATACTTTGTCTATCATGCTTCGTATTCTTCTGACTCGTCAACAGCTGAGCTTCTCATCCCTTCTCCGCCCCTTTGGACACATATTCCCACAAATCTTCCATCTAGAATTGGTCCATCTAAAGCTAACGCCTTCAGAGTGGGTTTGAATCTTTTAGCTATTTCGGGGTGTCTCTCATGCATGTCTTTGAAATACATTGCTGGTATAATTTCGTCTGGCGTCATTATGCTATGGTTAGGATTTTGGTCTAATACTTTTTTTATCCCTTGTCTGGACATAACATAAGCATTTAAGTTATACGAATAAGTCGGCACTACATAATTGTAGTCTAAATCCCTTGTTACAACTTCCTCTTCGATGTCCTCTGGTAAAAGCGTGCCAGAACCATTATCTAATTCTGGAATTATTCTCGACAAATAAAATAAGTCGGCTTTGTAATCCTTATTAAACCTAATAAACTCTTCTATAGTTTTTTTAACTATTCCTGTTTCTTTCCAAAAGCAATCATCCTCCAGAAATAGAGCGTACTTTTCTCCAGACTCGTAAAAATCCTTCCAGCAAAAATAATGACTTGCGCCACAACCGATTTCTCCAGACTTAATATTCCTGTCGTAGTGAAACACTTTAGAGTCTTCAATGTACCACTTGTCAAAGACTTTTAAATTATTTTCTTCTAAGAATTCTTCGTTTATTTCATCGTAATGAATTCCATTGAATATTGAGGAGTTCGAATAGAGATCCTCTTCTTTAAGGAGGTTAATTATTCTTTCCCTCTTTAAAGTTTCTTCTTTTAGGTTTATGCAGTATACTTTAAGATTCGTAGACATCGCTTTGTAAAATATCAGTTGCGCTCATTCCCTCGTCCTCGTATATCACTTGGAAGCAAAAACCCAATTCTTTATCATTGTAATCGTCTCTATCAAAGTTTTTTATTCCTAGAACTTTTAGGTTAGGCTCGAATTCTGCATTTATGTGGGGGTGAGGATGGTTGCTCATATACATTGAACACAGCATCTCGTCTAACGGCATTATACTGTTCATAGGATTTTGGTCAAGTATTTTTTTCACTCCTTGCCTTGTCAGAATGTAGCAATGAGTATTGTAAGAGTAGTCTACCAACACATAGTTTTCTGAATATTCCTTTTCGTTTCTCTTACCGTCCTCCCAATGATCCGGAACTGTCCTTCCGAAATAGATCATGTCTATAGTTTTGTCTTCTTCGTTAAACTCTATAAAGTTTTCTATTTCTCTTTTAAACTCCCCAACTTCATCCCAGTGATTGTCGTCCTCCGTAAAGACGCCATAATCAAGACCGGAGTCTAAAAAATCGCGCCAGCAGAAATAATGACTCGTTGCGCAGCCGATTTCGCCAATATTTACGCCCCTGTTAAACCAAATCCTCTTTAATTCGGGGTAATATAACTTTTCGAAAACCTTGAAATTATTTTCCTGAAGGAAATCTTCGTTGATGTCGTCCTTGCAAATAGCTTTGAAGAAAAAGGTTTTATCCATCAAACCTTCTTTGACTAGTCTCTCTTGAGCTCTCTTCTTCCTAGCCTTCTCTTTTTCTAAATTTACACAGTATATTCTGTATTTATCCGAAGCCACGTCGCAAATAATTATATTAAAGCAATCTAGAAAAGTGTAAATAAAATAAGATGCTAGCCCAATTAATAGGACCAACCTTAGTAGATCCCCAAGCTAAACAAGTTATCGAACATGTTATCGGTACTTATGGTTGGTTAGTGGCTGCCGCTTTTGCTGCAATGCTATTTAAAGAAACTTTGCATAATTTTATGCAGGGATTAGTTATTTTTTGTGGTAAAGACATCGAAAATGACGATATAATCTATATCTCGGGCAGACAAGCGAGAGTAGTCCGCGTTGGTCTGCGCCGAACTATTTTTTACATGACAGACAGAAAAACTAAAATGGTAGTACCCAACCAACAGCTTAAACACCTAACTATCGAAAAGAAGCTAAACCTAAATGGTGGGATAGAATACCTTAAAAAAGGGTCTGACGACGGATTTGCAGAGCAACAGCAAGCAATAGCAGGACATGACAAAGCAATACCCAAAAAGAAAGATGTATTCTAATAATTGTATTTGTGCTTACATTGATGCTGTTACCTTAAAAGTAGAGTATGTAAAAGTGATAAAAAGTAAAAATAACCAATATAAAAACTATTTAAACTAATTTTTAGCTATGCCAATACCAAAAAAAGGAAAAAACGAATCGAAGGACGATTTTCTCAACAGATGTATGGGAGATGACGTCATGAACGAAGAATTTGCCAACACAAAGCAAAGATATGCTGTCTGTAAGGCAAAATGGAAGAAAAAGAAGAAGACTTGGGGTAGTTCTGACCCTGAAGTAGACTCGAAAGTGATAATTTACTAAAAAGTGAAAGAATATCTTAAAGCTTTTGTAGTAATGGCGCTACTCAACTTCGCTGGACTGTTCGGGCTAGGTTTTTGCGTTGGAATTATTATGGCTATTGGTGGTAATTTGGACGGAGCGAACCAACTTGAGTCAGCAGCATGGTTTAACTCGCTTATTCTTCTGACTTGGCCAGTTATTGCTTTTTTTGCGTTTAAATTTTCTGTAGATAAGTTTATCAAGAAATAAGTGAGCGAAAACGAAGATAAGTGCTCTCTTTGTGAGCTCAAAACAAGAATTCGAACCTATGATGAGTCTGATCCTAGGTGGATTATTATAGATTGCATGAATTGTGTCCTTCCAATGATAGTTTGGAGGGGAAACCCTAAACACACTATGGAAATTTCAAAAAAAGACTACGAAGAGATGGAAAAAGCGCTCAGAAAGGTTGCTGACGAGCAATTTGAGGGTCAAAAATACAAAATTGACAAAGTTCAGCGCGAAATTCCAGACCATTTGCACTGGCATGCCCGACCAGAAGGATGGGTTTTCCCAGAACATAGAAAAAACATCGCCGAAGTTAAAGGAGGATTAGTGTGGCCATTAAATAGTGAAGTTTTAGCCAAAAAAAGCTAACCATATTGCGTATCCCCACAAGTGGAATCCTAACGACAGAAAAAAACATAAAACAAGCCTCTTTAAGTCAAGCATAAGTAAAATAGATGGACTACTTGGTGACGCTCACGGAAAATTCTTACTTGTTCCCTTCTTCCTTTAATAAATTCTCTCAAAAGGAGATTCCACGTCTGAACCAAGAAACAGTGCACTTGTCCATCTTATATATGAATACACGAATAGAAAAAAAAGTGTAAGTATATTTATATGGCAAACGTTAACGAAGTTTATAGAATAGGGGACGAGCATTCAGAAAACCCAGACTGGGTTGACGTGAATGTTACGAGCGTAACTGGAACAGACAACAACACTATCGGCTATACAGTCACTGAAGTCGGAGGCGGATCTTCTAAAACCGCAGGAGACACAGGAACAGTAGACTTAGCCACCGTAACTCATGTTTTGTTATACGACAAGGATGGCAAAACAACGGGAGAAGAGGCTGACGCCGAGTAATTTGACCTACTCTAAAGACTGGAAGTTTGTATGGTGGGCGACTGCTGGGTGCGGCTCTAGGTCTATTGAAAGATTTTTAGTACAAATAGGGGTTTCTGACTTAAGAGACGATGAAGCCCCTATTCAAAATGGGTCTTCTTGGAGCCATAGACAAGGAATACCTGAAGGATGTGAGGATTTTCCAGTTATATGCAACTCTCGTAACCCTTATACTAGGCTTTTATCCTCTTGGAAGGACATATTAGTCGAGCAAGAGGAAAATATCAGTGATGGCGCAGTCAAAGGACACTCTAAAATGTCTTTTGAAAGCTATTTAGCCAAAAAAGAGCGATTTTACCCACCTGAAGAGCTTCACTACGAAAAAGAATGGGCGCAAATCGGCGTAAAACCCTCTTACAAGCTGAGAATGGAGCATCTTGTCGAAGATATTTACAATGTAGAGCCTTTTATGAAGGCTGAAAAAGACAAAATAGAGCGTTACATTAATGCTTACATTATGAACAACGTTCATGCTAACGAAAATAGATACGACGAATACATAAAATCCCCAAATGGGGTGTTAGTTCAGGATTGTAAACCTCATTATACTCAAGAATTAGCTGATATGGTCTATGAAGAGTTCAAGTTGGTGTTTGATTTCTTCGGCTATGAGAAAGATTCGTGGCTGTTATAGCTTTAATCTAATATAATTAGGATGTGGAAAAAGAAGAAAAGAAAGAGCTAGAAAAAGTAATAGCTAATCATTTCCTAAATACCTTGCATTTCTCAGAGATATTTAATCTCATATCAAAAGAGACCAAACGCAGAGCAAAAGACGTAGTTCAAACATCATCCGACGAACAGCTACTAAAAATGAAGAACGAAATCGATGAGTGGCAGAGTAGAGTCCGCGGCTACGTCGAAACACGAGCACACGGCGAAGAATTCCAAAGAGAAGGCTGGGGCAAGTCCGGATCAAGACCAAGGAACTGGACTCCCGCAGAAGGAAAGTCAGGAACGGCCGCTAATTAATTATTTTTTGTTGTTTAGTTGTTGTAAACGGAGAAGAATAAATTAAAAAGGCCTATAAAACTACATACCGCCGACCATTTTTTGTTTTTAGGTTTTAATGGTAGTTCTTAAATCAATAAGATTTTTATGAATTGGGGAGATATCATTTAACCCCCTCTGGCCGGATTATTAAAAAACCCCGACTCTCTATTTTGAGAATCGGGGGTTAGGGTCTCGTTGTTTACGAGTCTTGGTCAGAACAATAACGCGCCGATAATATATAAAGCCAGAAAACTTAAAACCAAAAATAGCGCGGACAAAAAATCTTTTAGAATTGTCATGGTGTTTTGTAAAGTTGGGAGGGGGTTGCCCCCCTCCCATTTTGTTAGATTGTCTCGGCGTGTTCAACTCCATTTATAGTTGCCTTGGCGATGCTATCAATTCCGATTGTCAACCAAGTTGGTTCACCAGACTTTTTAATGAAAGGTTTCAACTCGGCGAGTTGCTCGGCAGTTGCTTCGCTGCCGTCGGGCGCGAAGATTGTTTTGCTGCCGCTTGTCGGGGCGACACCAAGGTAAACCTTCCGGCCATCGGAATTCTTCCGATATGAAACGATGCCGTTTGAATCAACTTCGCGAGTTGCCCAACTAGGCGCGGCAGAAACATCATCCGGCGAAGTTGCCAACTTGGCGTATTCTACACCGGCGCGAACAGTCAAACGCGAAACATAGGAAAAGCCCAACCCGTAGAACGGATTGCCTTTTTTGTTCATCTTGGAATCCAACGGCTTGGCGTGGAATTCAAACCCAACGAAACGCCCCTTGGCATCCGCCAAGGCCAACTTGATTTTTTCGAATAGTGTCATTTTAGTAAGGGCCGGCTGGGGGATTGGTCTGACCCAACCGGAAGGAAAAAAATAGCATGAAAAAATTTTCTTGAAAAGAAAAAAAACACGATTACAAAAAAAAGTTTTTCGTATCACTTGGCAGGATTCATGCCAACTTTGACTTGGCATGGAACTAGCTTACACTGTTGAGACCCAGTCTCAAAAACTGGGGCTGCCCCAGTTGAGACCCAGTCTCAACTTGGTTAGCAGGACTCATGCCATTATAAATCACAGAAATATCTATAAAGAATAAAACTATAACGCGCGCGGCGCGCCGCTTAAATTATTATTTGTTATTTGTCCAATTGTCA
>MDSZ01244806.1_pt1 | contig 24150 bp, 16 predicted proteins | sample 811201 | NCBI WGS metagenome assembly MDSZ01 (sample SAMN05326647, study PRJNA326480) | marine metagenome | isolation source: seawater | place: Indian Ocean: North | collected 2010
TCATCGTGTTGCTTTATATACGCCATATGAACTTGCACCACCAATGAGGATCCCACCAGCAAACCACAGCCATTTGTACCGGGGAGAAGTTTTTTTTAGTGCATCTGATAACAGATTAATCTCTTTATCTTTTTGCATAATAAATAAATCATATTCTTGCGTTAAAGCGTTGTGTTCAATTCTTAAACTCTCAAGCTCATAGTTGTGTTTTTCTTGTAATTTTTTAAGCTCATAATCGGTTTTTATATCACACGAATAAGCAAAAATTTCATAGTCGGACAATAATGTTGATATCCCAACCTCATCAAACAAAACACCCTCAAAGGGTGCTGGCTGTTTGTATTCTAATATAGTAAACTTACCGGGTTCTGTCGCATTAGACGTTAGCGACAACATTAATAATAATTTAAGGAACATACTCAATCCCAAATGTTGTTTCTATATCTTTAATTAGTTGGCTTTTATCTTGTCTGAATTTTTTTGTATAATCTTCTTTTTTTGATTTGCGCAAATTTTCTAATTCTGTACGTGCCTCTTCATATTCACTCTCAACCACTGCAAGTGATTCCAAAAAACTCTCCATTAGTATGCGTTTTTCCTCTATTTCTTGTTTATGAATTTCTTTAAGGCCCTGAATCTGCAACTGTGTAGATTCTAGTCTAGTTTCATAGGCAGTTTGCATTAGTTTATAATCATTTTTCATTTTAAGAACAACAATAAGAAACAATACCAATACTAATATTTCTTTCCAATATTTTAATACAAATTCAAAAATTTGTTTTTTAATCATTGTGTCCTCGTAAACGAGAAATACCATCAATTATAGTTTGACCACCGATATAAATTGCAGAAATTACAACCCAGTCCTCACTGCTGACATTTCCTGTTAGAGCTAGTCCCGTTGCCGTAATCCATACCATGAGTTTTCTAGATGTTAATTTTGACAACCATGTGTCTAAAAATGCTTTTGTTTGTGCCATCACATACACCTCCTATTGATTTACTTTAGCATATCCTGATTTCTTTTCAATCACAATCTGCATATCAACACAATCTTTCAGTGAATCAAGATGAGAGATTAACAGAACATTTTTGAAATACACCTTAATTAGTTCCAAAATACGAATAAAACCCTCCATATTTTCTTCATCTAAGGCAGTGCCCGGCTCATCCAAAATAAATAAATCACTCTTCGGTAACGAAGACACACTCAGCAAGGCCAATCTAATTGCCATTGCTCCCATGGTTTTTTCTGCACCAGACGCCATTTCAATTGGCCTTGGCTCATGGCGCGGGTGCTTAATAAAGATGTCAAATTTCTTTCCAGAATCTTCAAAGAATATTTCAAAGTCAACGATGTTTGCTAGGACTTTCGCGATCTCTTGGTTGATAACTGGAAGTTTACGTTTAATAATATCGTATGCAATACCAGAGGTGTGCATACACCTCATATATAAATCATAAGCAGAGAATTCTTCTTGTAAGGAAAGATATTCTTGTTTTTGCTCTTTAATAGTAAGAAGTCTTTCTTCAAGAGAACCAATTTCTTTGTACAAATCTAATTTGTGACTTTCACATTTATCAAATTGTTTTTCAGTTTTAATTAATTTGTTTCTGCATGCTGTTAATTTTTTTGAAAAATCTTCAAAATTTTCAATTACTTCTTTATTTTGTTCATACTTCTCTTTCTTTTCTCGCAAGTCGTTGATTTCGTGAGACAACCTGTCTATAGATGATTGGTTTTTTTCAATAGATAAATTTAAATCTGTTACTTGATGCGCCACTGTGCTCTGCTTCTGTAAGATCGTATTATACTTTTCTATCTTATCTTGCACAATGGCTGGACGCAAGCTTTCAATTTTTGCATTTACAGTGTTAAGTTTTGCACTAGCATTTTTTTCATCATTTTGCACACTTTCCAACATGGACACAGCAATATGTGCTTCTTTTACAAATTCATTTTCACAACAATATTTACAATCTGGATCATATTCATGCTCTTCAAGCAATTTTGATTTTTTGTTAATTTGTTTAATTTGTGAAAGCAAAGATTCTACAATGGTTTCTTGGGCGGAGCGCTGATCAATTAAATTTATAATTGCTTCGTTTTGTTTATTAAGAGTATCAATGTCAATGTTAGCAAGATAATCGACAATTTTTTCAGATGTTAAAAGCTTTTCCTTAAGTATTGCTTTACTTTCTGCATTATGAGCCTCAAGTGATGAAACTTGTAAAAGTTTATTATCAATTTCACGTGTGGTGTCAATTACATTAATAATTTCTTCGGGTATAGTTTCAATGCTATTTTGTAAATTTTCACACGCTTTTGTGATGTTTTGCATTTCTAATTTCAACGTTTCACATTGTGCTTCGTGTGAGATTAATTCTGTTCTTTTTTCACTCAAGCTGTGAGATGCTTCTTCAATCTCGTTATCGTAATCACGACTCTCAAGACGTCGAAGAGCACCTTTTAAATCCGTGCAATCATCTTTTGCAAGTTTGAATTTCTTTTCAAATATTTCAAGATCAAGAAACTTAGCAATAATTTCTTTGCGTCGAGTTGATCCCTCATCAATAAAAGATAGTGCTCCGTGTTGTGAGGCCATGGATGATATCAGAAAATCATCACATTCACCAAAATGACGTCTAATGTTTGCATCAGTGTTGTTTCTGCTTAACCCATTTAATGAGGTTGTTTCACCAGTAGCTTGATCATAAACCTCAAAATTTAAATCAGTTTTAGCCTCTAATGTCTCTTCCCCCTTCAGTCGTTTAGTGTATTTTTCTGCAGTTCTTTCAACTGTATATGTAAGGTGGCCTACGTCGATTGTCAGCTTACCGCTGCATGCTTCCTTGTTCTGATTAATAACATTAAGATTTTTGCGTTCATTTTTTGAAGTTGTGTTAAAAAGAGTCCACAGAACAGCATCAATTATGCTACTTTTGCCAGAATAATTTTTACCAAAAATACCAGTGATGCCGTTAAGATTTTCAAAACTTACATTATTTGTTTCACCGTAGTTGAACAAATTATCAAATTCAAAATTTGTAAGTTTCCAATTTACATTCCTTGATATGTCGTCATTATTCTCAACTAGTTTTTTGTACTTTCTGTTTAGTTCATAAATTTTATCTAATGTTGATGTGTCTACCTGATACTCTTTTAAATATTCATCAATCAACTCTTCTTGAACGTTTATGTCTCTGAGGTTTTCTGTTTTAAGATTGTCAGTAATCTCACTAACGTCGCCACGCTCACCAGCAGCACGATTCAAAAATGTAACACTTTCAGGTGTAAAGCGATGCTTTGCAATATCGATAGCACGCTTCATTACACTTAAAGGTAGATTGTTATTACTTACCAATCTGAGGCGTGCGCCTTCTGGCACAATTGCACCCTTTGGCATCCTACCTTTTTGTGTCAATTCAAGTGTTACAAATGGTTTTGGATTTTTAAATACAATTGGCTCAATGTCCCAGTCATCTTTTGATTCAATATCCCAAATCAATATACCCTTATCATTCGTCTCACCATGGTTTTGTTGCACAGTTGAGCCTGCATACCAAATCCTGCCATGTTCATCTAAGAATTGTCGCCTGTGAATATCTCCGAGCATGGCAAAATCAAACTTATCAAAAATACTTATTTCATCTTCACCATGTGTCATTGTCCAGTTGATATCAGTTTTACAATTCGAGATAGAGCCATGGTACAAGGCAATATTAATTTTGTCTGTGTTAGATGGATCAACCCAGTTGTCCCTGTCAAATACTGATAGAACGTTAAGACAAAATTTATCGTTCAGGTGCGTTTCACCTGAATTCTTTAGCAAGTACAAATCCTCTAAATCGAGCGCTTCCACAATTGGTGTTAGTGCATCTTGACGACTACTGTTCTTTAAATTACCATCATGATTGCCAAGTATAATATATGTTGGCGCGATCGTTGCTAAATTGCGAAAGAAATCTGAACACATTTCAACAAATTCTGGTGATATTTGTGTTTTTGTGTGTGCAATGTCACCGCAGTGAACAATGTAATCTACATTTTGTTTTTTTAATTCGTCATACAATTGTTCAAAAACAGCACGATATTCATAATGGTATTTTAAATTCTTAATATGAGTGTCGCTAATGTGAGCAAACTTCATATAACCTCCACATACTTATGATTATAGCTTATCTACCAAGACCTGTCAAGCGTTTATACGGCCGATAGTAGATCTAAAATCAAATAATCTTCTCTATTAATAAAACTGGCGTTTTTCTTTCTTTCATCAAACACCTCTTTAGGCATTTCAGCTACGTCTTCATAACCTGATACATCCACCTTATACATTTCGATATCATACCGTAAGAGCATTTCAATAATCTTACGCTCTTTTTTAGCAGCATCGGGGTCCAACGCAATGTATACTGGGGTGTCGTTTTGTACAATCTTTCGTAATAATTTTGATTCTGCCCGTAGGGTTGAACCCAATATAGGAGCAGCGTTTCCGGCCCGAATAGCATCAAAAACTCCTTCTACCAAAACAAGGTCTGAATTCCAGTCGATATATAGCTCATTGAAGATAATATCTTTGGAAGCTTTGGGATTTTTATATTTTTTATAAGCATTTGAATAATTTCTTGCAATAAAATAATTTAAATTACCATCACAATTAAATGATGGTACAATTATTCTATTCTCGTAATCACCTGAAAAGCAATAACCTATTTTCCATTTTAAAATATCTTCTTTACTAATTTGTCTTTTTTTCAAATATGATAATGCACTCATGCCAGTCGCAGGAATTTTGTTATTTGCAAGACTTTTAAATTCTATCGGTAATTGTAATACCTGTTCCGGCTCATCGACCTCTTTATCAAAGAGAGCATCAAAGACTGTAAGATCAACTTGGCCTGAAAGTCTGTCCCATACCTGTAATTGTGTAAACGTACCATGACGTCGAACAAGCCTGCGAATATTACGACCGCGATAATCACAAATCCAACAATGAAAAGCATTTTTATCCAAGTTAATAGCGAGTTTATGTTTGTGATGATTGCATTCAGGGCATTTAAAATAATATTCATCATTACTTACTTTCCTGTGATTGCCTAAAACATCACACAATAATTCAACTGCATTTTTGGTATGCATATACGCCTCACTATTAGATTAGTATATTAAGATATCATTGTCAAATAATTATGCAGATTCTTGAACAGAAAGAACTTCAATTTCAAAATTTAACTCTTGGCCAGCCAAAGGGTGGTTTAGATCTAAAACAACTGAATCTTCACTCATTTCATGAACCTTGGCAAGAAAAGCTCCTTCTGCTCCTTGGCCTTGTACCGTCTCGCCCACTGCAAGTTGTGAAAAGTTTTCTCCAAACGCTTGCTTGGGAAACGCTTGAAATGCTTCTGGGTTTCTATTGCCATAAGCCTCATCAGGAGACAATGTAATAGTCTTTTTTTGCCCCTCTGTCATACCAATTACCGCCTTAGTAAAGCCGCTAATCATGTTTGTAACACCAACTTGGAAATCTAAAGTTTCCCCTCTGACGCGAGAATTATCAAACTCCGTGCCATCTGTAAGTGTTCCTCGATAATGCACACTAACGTTGCTTCCATTTTTCGCTTTCATTATTTCTCCTTTATTAATGAAGTGCAAGTTGACTATAACATAGTTAAAAAGTTATGTCAATGTTTATTCATAGTATTTTTTTGTTCAATTAAAAATCCTGCTTTTGCAATTACAATAGCGTCTGCCCTATCATAAGACTCTGGCTTAGGATTTCCAAATTTAGTATATTCAATTTTAAAAGCTTTTTCATTATTCAATGTGTGCTTGAGCACAACTTCTTTTGCTTTTTCACCACGTTTAATTTTTATACCACATTCTTTTCTAGCAGTTGATGCAGCAATGTATTGAGGTTTAATTTCAAAAAGATCATATACTATATATGAAACAATACCATTAAATCTCATTAGTTTTGATATGGTATTGGCTGATGATTTGCCTTTCATAAACATGTGGAGGGGTTGTTCAATGTATATGTTTGTAATTGGAAAATCGGAATCACCCCAGCCCCCTTCATTATTAAGTTGATACGCTTCAAAGTAATTTTCCAAATGTTCTTTCAAAATTAATGCTTTATCAAAAAGATCGTCTTGCTTTCTAAGATCAATTGAGCCATAGTGTAATAATTTTTGGTCACCAAATATTGAAAATCCAGTGATACTTGTCGAAACATCAATACCTAAAATCATAACTAAGTATACTACATATCTATTTTTAATTTAAACGTTAAATTTCTATCTGTTGGCTTTCTTACCGGGTTTGCTAAAGTAGCGACACCTATAAGATTTTTGTCATCATCATAAATTGCAACTCTTGAAATGTAAACTTGTTTTTCAAAATCACCCGGAACGTCAGTAAAACTTGATGTAGCGACGTTTTTAACAAATTGTTCATCATTTTCAACATAGCCCAGCCCACCACTAAAAGCTAATTCAACAGAACCACTACGAATAAATGTTGGATTTGTAGAATAATTCATTTCACCAATGTTTGCATGAGCTAACATTGTCACAGTTTGAACTTGTTGTGAGCCGGAAAACATTAAATTGTAGCTACTTGATATTAAACTTGTTCTTCCAGAATCTGATGGTGCAAAACCATCGTTAGCACCAACACCCCAGTACAACCATGCTGGATTATTTAAAACCGTTGTGTCTGACACATAATTGAAGCTGTTCGTATCCAAGGCCCAGCTGCCTGTTAAAAGTAAAAAACCTTCTTTATATAATGCTACACCGGCCACTGAGCCTGAGCCTGTCGATCCTTCGGGGCCTACTTGTATCAATTCACCATTTCTTTTCAAATCTTTTATTTGGCCAATAAGTGTTCCACTGATGTAATATTTTAAATCAATTGTTCCTTTTTTTATTTCTGTGCCATAAAAAATTGATGGTATTGAGATTAAATTAATTGGTTGTGTTGCTTTGTTACCGTGAAGGGGCACACCATCAGGTCTTGTTCTTTCAGTATAGGCGTAGTGACGACTAATGTTTTTGTAATAATCTAAAGTACTTTGAAGTGCAAAAATTCTTTTTCTGTTTGAGGATTGTAATGTAGACACAATATACTCTCTGCTAATGCTTGCGGACAAGGGATATGAACCCGTTAAAGTGTCGCCAAACCCAAAGCCAGTATGAAAGGCAGTGCTTGAAACAGTTTTAAATGAAGATAGTGTACTTTCTTTCGTAATAAACGGATAAATAAAATTATTTGATCCGCTTAATTTGTCATTATTAATTTCATGTAAACTAACATGACCAGTTGGTACACTTGTGACATGTTCAGCAAACGAACCTGATAATTCAGGTGTTTTATTGTAAAATATACGACCGTTGTATATAAAGAATTCACACTTAGGGTGTGTTTGAATTGTGTTGACTAATACTTCTTCTGGATTGAATTTCTTAAATGACATTTCATCAGTAGTCCAATCTCACTCTTAACGTCAATTCGGTTGATTCATCCTTTCTTAACGGCTCTGATAATTTAGCAACAGCTAATAATTCATTCGAAGTATTATAAAGACCAATTCCTGTTACATATGAAACTGCAGTGTCGGTTGCTGAATTTTTAACAACTATTTTTGAAGACGATAAGTAAGTTGGGTTTGTGCTATAGTTAAACTCATTGTGCGATAATCTACAGAAGAAAATTCTAGAGTGAATTTCTGTTGTGTTGTTAAACGATATATTGTAAATTCTTTCTCTTAAAGCTGCAGCAGACGCTGTAATTGCTGAACCGGTAAATTGAACATATGAACCTCTACCGCTACCACTATCAGATAGTGCACTTGGGAAAATGCTATGATCAGAAAGGTCAATTGATCTACTTAAAAGGCCATGGAATGGACCACCAGTAGCACCAAACGAAGAGCCTGTGGGTGCAAAAATTGATGAGGTTAAAACAATAATTCCTGCTTGATAATAAATCAGACCAACTTTGTGTGTTGTTGGATCATGTGCTCCCGCAACTGGTGCACCAGATGAGTTAGTAATGTATAGGAAGCTATACTCTCCAGCAGGCGAGTTTACTCGGTAATCTGAAGCGGCATTGAAATCAATAATTTTAGCCCGTGGTGTAAACCTACCAGTATATGTATTTGCACCAAGGTCGCCACCACCATTAAATGCACCAGTATGGTTTCCTAATCCTAATTCTAAAGTAAACGATCCTTTCTTAATTTCATCTTTTGTCAATAAACGAGAAAAGTTTATAAAGTAACAAGAATCCATTTTATCACCTGTGGTGCTAAAATCACCATCAGGATCGAATTTTTGAATTTCACCAGAAGAACTGTGTCCAACTAACATTTTTGCCATTTGATTATAAATGTTTGTCTTTTTAGAATGTTGAACGTTTGATGAAGCTGAGAACGCTGACCCTGCTCCATAGCCAAGTGTAATATCAAATATGTGGTTTGCCGATGAGCTTAAGTAAGGATAATCAAAAACAGATTGGAACATGCCGTGGGAATAATTTTTAATATTATTATTGGCGTATGTTCCTGAGTTAATTATTGCCCCAGTTAGTGGAATTGCTTCATGTAATAAGGTTTTTGTCGTAGTAGCATCTGCTGCTGTTAAAGTTTTAAATATTCGTGCCATATTGTTCTCTTAATTTTATTATCCTGTTATTTTTAGAAATCTAACTGGAATATCAATGGAGTATCCAGTTGTCATGCCTCGCACTCTAACCATAGAATCAACGTATTTTGCAGTGTCGCCCGAGGATATGTCACTACCAAACATAGTAGTCGAAACGGTGCTAGTTAATACATTACCAAGTCTATCCAAAAGACTATCATTTCCTTGTAATTCTGTTCCAGTACAATCAATCATAAATCTTATTCTATTTCCTGCGGGGCCTTGTATTGGTGTATTTGTAGGGAAAACGTTTGTTGATGGATCAATACTAACAAATGAAGCGGGGGCCAGACCTGCTACAGTTGAATTTAATAAGTACGCGGCCATGTTATCGTCATCTGATGGCCCAGCAGGCAAAACGTTTCCGGCCGTATCTGTAATTTTACCAAGTCGACTGTCAATCTCAATCATAAAATCACTTTCGACTAAATTCATATCACCTGTTGTTAGAAATGAAATTCTAAACGGTGAAATATCTGGACTGTCAATTCCTTGATCAACACAGATATGCCCAGCAACAGAGGCTGGAATGGCACCATTTAAATAGTTTTTCTGATCACCACCGATAACTTCAAAGTTAGTTGCTGCTGAGCCTCCAGCAGCCAGATCTGTACCATCTAACTTCTTTCTAGTGCCTTCGTCGTAAACAACCAAAAATAAATCGCCGCCGGCTGTTGTTGCATTAAGAAACGAACCACCGGGCGTGGTGCCAGATTTTGTATTAATTTTCAAAACAGGAAGGTACAATACAGTACCGTCAATTGTCATCAAATTACTTTTAATAACAGATGTATTATTAGTAAACGCCTCAAGCACTGGTGTTTGCATAATTTTTAAATCGTGGTATGCACTGCCACTAACATGATTAATGTCAAATAAAGTGTAATCGATTTCATCATCGGCAAGGGCAAACTTGTTGATAGAAAAGTTGCCCTCTGCCATTTTCATACGACCTAAATCAGTTAATACCGCGTCAAGTATGATATCTCCTGAGTTGTCTAAAAAAGCCATTTAATTTCCTCGCTCTATGTAATTAGTATTTAAGACGGTTTTCGTCCAGTTATATTAAAGTATCAATATTTAAATAATTTCAAATATCTAACTGGAACCGCAATTGAATAACCTGTTTTACCAGCATAAACGTTTATTTCAGAATCTATGTATTTGAATTCATAAAAATCAGAATTTTCAACTGCTGTTGCGTAAGTTATGTCTTGTCCAAACATTATTAATGAAACTTCTGTTGTTAATACTACACCATTTTCTTCAAAATGTTTAGGTTCATTTACAATATTGTCTATTGTCCCTTCGTTAAATCCGAATCCTAATCTAAAATTTAATCTATGACTTCTAGGACCCTCGATAAATGTTTCGACTCCAAATGCTTCATTTGGAGAAATAGTCTGCATTGTGTCAGCATCATAAGTGCTTGTGGCGGTGATATCAGTTTTACGAATACTGGCACAAACTTTAGGATCAAAATGTGATTGATTACCAAAATTGTTGCTAATTCTGCCTATTTGTCTTTCACCTCGACATGAGTAAGGTTCAGGAAATATACGAGTGGTCTCTATAAAAAATTCTGTTTCGTATAAATCATAATCACCCTTTAAATATTCGTCCGTTTCAAGCGGGTCTATATCTGAATCAATCCCGTGTTCAATTGAAATTAATCCAGCATTTGCATCAGTGGGATCAAAAGCATTTAAAAAATTTATTCCTTCTGCAGAATTAGCACCGACTAGACTAAATGAATTTACGACACCGGCATTTTCATCAAAGCCGTTTAGGTTGCGTACTGTATCTTGATCGAAAAGAACTAAAAAACATTCTTTTGTAAACCCAGTTGGTGTTACGTTGCCCCACGAATAAGAAGAATTTATTTCTGGAGCATAATCCGCTCTGTTAAAATTTAATTTCAAAATTGGCAAAAAATTAGGACGACCTTCTATTGTTACCAATTTACTATTAAAACCACTTCTATTTTTTGAAAAAGCTTGTAGTACAGGGCGCTGTAAAATATCTAAATCAAAGTACGCGCTCCCACTTGCATGTTCTTCCCCAAAGTGACCATACTTGCCTGCATATAATGAATAATCTATTTCATCATCAAAGAGAGCAAATTGTGTAATTCTTTGTCTTTCTGGTTCGTTTTCAGCCATGGCAATTCTACCCTGATCGGTCAAAATTGCATCGATTATAATATCTGCGTTATTTTTTAAAAAAGTTGCCATAATGTGTTTTAATTAGTTGTATTATACCTTATTATTCGCCACTTGTTAAGATTGGTTCTAAGTCAACATCAGCAGTAATTGTATCTGGATCTGGAACAGGCTCAAATAAGTTTTTAGAAAATTTTAAATTAAGGTCAATTTTTCTTCCTGTTTTGATTGATGTTAATCTGATTTTAAATTTTTGTTGATCCCAAATAGAAGATTTGTTACCTTGACCTAAAATAACAGATGGCAAGGCTGATGTTGCCGATGTATAGCGACTAATCAAATAGTCTGAATTTAACAATCTTTGTGGTACCGAAGGGGTAATTCTCATAAGCCTTCTGAACTTTTTAGATACCTGTTGTTGTCTGCGTGCTAATTGGTCTCTTGTTGGCACTTCATATGCTTTTATGTCGGCGTATGTTAAGTCACCCTCCATAACCATTTCTACCTCAAAAACTTCAGAACACTGACCTACAATACCATGAATATTAACTGATCTAAACATATAATAATATTTTGTGTTTGTTTCAAATTTATCCATAAATATTTGATTTGATGTACCCGGCGTAATTGTAATTGAATTTCTTAAACTACCATCAAAATCAGACCATCTAAGTGGCGGTCTTTCCATTCTATAAACTTGAACCTCAACTATTGGACTTAAAGAGTTGTATTTAAAATCAGCGTTTGTAGGCAAACTGTGTGACATTATGTAATTTCTTCTGTATAATTCATCCTGCTCAGTCACTACTCTTGGCTTTTCTTCGCTGGTAATTTCATCAAACCTTAATCTAAATGCCATTGTTCGTTCCATATTTTCAATTTTAAAAATATCAACTGCTGGTTTTGCTGGTGCATCTTCATAAATACCGCCCCTATAGCTTACCAGTGGCATTTCAATAATCTCAACTGAGGGTTCATAATTTATTTGAACATCAGTTACAAATTGATCTGGTGATAATTTAACATATTCTGGTGCTCTTAACGCCTCAACGGATTCGGCATCTGGTGCCATAAAGCCCATCTCTGGATCCATTTCTGATATAAGTCCTGTGTATTCATCGGTTTCAATAAAAAAATCAAAAACCCTACCACTGGTCGTTGGCGAGGATATATCAAATGCAGCTAGTGGATCTTTATTCTCACCTGTCTCAGCATCAAAAAACGATAAGCAAGTTTCTTCAATTGGTTCTCCGTTAGCATCCAACATTCCTGTGCTAATTTCTCCAGATATTCTTTTACTAACTGTCAAGTTGTCATATGAATATTTTGTACCTACTACAATTTTATAAGCGTATACATCGTATCTATAGTTTTTGTTATACTTGACTTGTGTGTCAAAAAAACTAATTAAGCTTGTTTTGCTAGAATTCATAATCCAAAAATTTTGTATGATTGGCGAAAACCTATTTGGGCCTGCTGGACCGCCGCCTCTTTTTACAACACGGTAGGCAACAGTTTCTGTGTAGCTAGGCACACCTCTTAATATATCAATGTAATTTCTATTTGTACTATCAAATTTATCTTCTAAAAATTTTCTCAATAATGTGGCAAATTTCAAATGGCGTGCAGTGTTTTCAAATCGATATTTATTATTTACATCTGTAGCTAGTTTAACACTTTCAGTGCTACGACCCATAAACACTAGGTTTTTTGATATGCCTCCATTTCTGTAACCTGCATCCCATAAATTAAATAAATTAAGTGCCCGAGAGTTTACTTGCATGCTTTTGTGAGTAAAAAAATTCATTGGGAACCCGTCTTCATCTAAAGATTCGTTCGGTGATTCTATAGATTTAATAAATTTTCTTTTTCTGACTTTATAAATTTCAGAGTTATCTACGAATCCTTGATGCAGGCCAACCAAAAATTTGCTATCTAGTTTACACTCATCTAATATATCTACTAATAAACCAGCATTGTCCATTTTCATTCTCAAATTTATATTTGCTGGAAACAATTTTGCATTATCTTCAATTGGCAAATCGTTAGTTTCGTTTAAAAATTCGTCAACAGTATTAATGTTAAAAAACACATTCCTAAAATTATTTAATATTTCTGGTGATTTTGAGGATGCTTCACCAATTGCGTTTGAATATGCATCATAATACTCTAGCATGGTAATTTGTTCTTTAGGAAAACGGCGAATAGTTGCGCCATCTCTACTTGAATCTTTTTTGAATAATTGAGCTAATTTACCTTGTGCAGCATGTAAATCATTATTTAAAGAAGCGTGCCTATACCAAGGGTGATTTTGATACAAATAAAAGGGATAAGTCATATCCTCATCTGATCCTGCATACACAGGAGCACCAGTAACTGTTTCCGTTGTGCCATCTGGTAACGTAATTGTTTCGAAGGACACGGTGCCCCTGAAATCAGAAGCAGTCGTTTTTTCAAAATCAACGACTGATGAAGCTAGCAACGCGTAAAAATTTGGTAAAGCAAATTCATTAATTGGACTACTTTTATTTTCATATTTTGGATCATAGACATTGTATGACATATTAAAGTCAACAAAATATTTTATTTTTGTGCTTTCTAAATTGTATTTGTCTAAAAGAGCCTCACTCATTGGCGAAACTGCCGAGTGAAAATGGTCACCTATTTCACCTTGAGGTATCAAACCTGAATATTCAATACCATTGTATAAATCACCAACAACATAAGATCTCCAATGCTCGTCTGTTTTAAAATATTCTTCTCTACCAATAACTCTTGCTGGAAAAGATCTTTTATCGTAAAAACTATTGTTCATTTTTACAGTTTCTTTTGGGCCAAATTGCACTTTTTTAATTTTTTCAGATATATTGCTTTCAATATAAACATAATCAGCTGTTTCTTCTGTGCCTTCTGTGCTTGATGGCCACTTTCTAAATTGTGCTACATTAAATGTTAACCTGTTTGTGTTAGTGCCTCTGGTGCCAACTCTCCATAAAGCATTTATTTCACGTCTAAAATTATCAGATTGATCGGCTGAGTATATTTGTGAATCTGCATATACACATTGACGACCAACTAATGCGTGATCAGAAAATCTAGGCGCTAATCCATGGGCTGTATCTCTATCTGTTAAAAACCTAAATTCACGCTCACCGGGATCTTCAGTTCTTACACCAGAATCACCGAGGTCTACCGCAGTGGCCGGGGCAAAACCAAACGCATCTAGCAGATCAGATTCAGTGGTGTCTAAGCCAGTAGTATCATAGTCTGACATTTTAGTAGTTATCTCCGTCTACAAAATTAATATCCATATCCGCCACTTCCACCGCCGTCCATGCCGTCGCCACCGCCCATATCACTTTCAAAGGTTGCCATGGCTTCATCTGGTGTGGGTGTAGGTGATATATCACCACTAAAATCGTCAAAAAATTCTTCAGCAGTTGTTTCAGATTCTAAAAATTCACCAGAATATGGTTCATCCATTACAAACCAATCATCATCAAGAAGTCGGCCTTCTGTACTTGTTCCTATGAAGCCGCCAATTTTTGCAGTAGGACCAACAGCAACGGGAGTTGTATTGGTAATTTTAGGTAATTCTATATTGGTTAAATTGGTCGATATAAAATTATCTATTTTAAATTCTCCCTCTTTAATCTTAGCATATATTTCTTTGCCATCAAGAGGTGGAGCAATTCCATTTACAACTTGATCAATCATGGTATTTAAAACATCAGCAACATCTCCTATGCCAATATCAACTTCCCACCCAGCATCGGGTTGATCAGATATAAGTGCTGCAGCGCGCTCATTTAAAAAAGTTAATGCATTTGCATTTGTTAAAGATTGGGCTGTTTCTATATTTTGTGTTGTCAAAAGAAAATATGTGTTTACGTTGGCTGCAACCTCGTATTCTATATTTGTTAAAAGTTGCAGATTTGTGACGTCAGCTCTAGTATCAGTATCTTCATACCTTACTCTTTCGTACCATATCGGTTCACTTTCAGTGCTACGACATACTACCGGATAATAATCAGTATTTGGATCAAAATTAAATCCATCTAGCGTGTTATATGATAATTGACTAAATGTTGGCACTCCCATCTCTAAAAGATTATCATCAGTTTTTCGCATACTTGTAAGAAACTGATAGTCTGACCAAGTGGTTGCATTTAAAGCATCCATTTTTTCAGGATCATTCATTGGATCTTCAAAATAAAGAAGTAATGTAGATGAGAAATATAATTCTTCAGTTGGCATTTTTAATTTTTTTCCTAATACGATGACCCACCTGAGCCGCCTCCGGTAACCATTGGTGTAATTGGTGTGGTGCTAGGCATAATTCTTACTGAACTTGGCTCAATTATTGTATCTGATCCTGTACCAGTTGTAATTGAAAAAGGCCCCGAATCCACCGTAATATTGTTTTGCTGGAATGCTGCTAGTTTTTTTGCACTTCTATCGGCGGTAACAAGAAGCTTTGCTCTTGAATCGTTAATTATTCTTTTACCAACCGCTGAGGATTTAATGTCATAATTTCTTGTTAACGTTGGTCGATATGTGCTATACACATTTGGAATTCCCGGTGTTGCAGAATTCCACAAATGTGACATGCGGCCGGCTATCCTATTTAAATATTGTTTTTGCCTTTTATCTAAAGAGGCTAATCTTGAATTACTAGCGTGCGGTGATCTGTGTGTCGGTCTTTGTTTTGTAAATTCTTGGTTTCCAATGGTTTCATCAAGTTCTATTCTTTTTAATGGACTGCCGGCAGGACGTTGCTTTGTGGTTGTTCTCAATAAAGGTGCTACTACAGATGTGCTGTTGCTAATAGGCGTAGCTATACCCATCGAAGAAAGAACAGTTACCGCTCGTTGATCATTGCCTAAATATTTAGAATTCAAATTATTCATACTCAATAATGCTTTTTCTATTTCTTGATAATTTTTTACATTTTGTTTTTCAAGAACTGTCTTACCTCTTGTTATTGTTGGTTTGCCATTAATGAATTTTGCATTCATAGAAATATTAACTGGACGGTCACTTGAAAGCTTGTCAGTATCTAAAGCCAATTCTTTTGAAAGCTTTAATTGTTGGGTTAATTCTTTAGCTATATTTCTGGACTCTTCAACATCAGCGTGTGCAGCGCTTTTTATAGAGGCAATACTTCTAGATAATGGCATATGTTTTCTCCTAAAATAATTAGTTAATTAAAAAAAACAAACCAATTGAAATTTACTCAAAAGGATCAATATCAAAAGCACTACCAAAATCTGCATCAAGATCACCTATTGGTACAGCTTCTTCTATCAAGGTTGATGCTGTATTACCACCGACACCACCGGTGCTGTGGTAATCATCAAACCCAAAGAGAAATGGCCACAAACCTATGTTCCTAAGTCGACCAACTGCATCTAAAAGTTTTATAATATCTCTTCTTTTTGACATGTCAATTGTACCCCAGCCAGATTGACCGGGATCCTCGCTTGAACTTGCATCAGAATCATATCTTTGACCCGGTGGTCCAGCGTCAATTTCACCCAATGCATCAAATGGCCAGTCACCACCAAAAAACTCATTTGTGATTCTTTCAGCGCTCATGCCACTACAAGATTTAAGTTTAGTCATCATTAATTGAACAAAGGAGCGAAGACCTTTTCTAATTTGCTCTCTTAAGCGTTCATGATTAAATGCTTTTGAACGAGTCGAAAGGTTAGAAATGCTGTAAGGATAATTCACTATCTCACCAAATGAATTAGCTACCCCTGCCTGCAATGGGACATTTTGGCTACCCCCCTGATTTATACCTAAAGCTGCTTCCATATATCTTTCCCATGAGCCTTTTCCTTTTCCATGTCCAGAAAGCGGACTGCGACCAAAAAATCTATCAACAAAATTGTAAGATGACAAGCCCGGGCTTACATATACACTTCCCCCATCTATTAAATATTTTCGAAACCATTGTTCTTGTTCGGTTTGCGAAGCTTTATAGCCACTATTCGGGGTTGGATCTTTGCTAATGTACCTATTGTTTACTGAGAGGTTGGTTTCCGTCAGAATTGGACCGAGGTCGTCTTCGATACCACGCGGGTTGTCGAGCATACCAACCGCAAATCGAACTTGGTTCGATCCTCTTTTATGCAATTCGTGGCGTATGCCGGCGCATCCAGCTTTAATCGTTTTGATAAGTTGACGCTGTGCTCTAGCATCCTCTTCCTCTTGAAGTGATTGCATTACAGTTTGAAATGCAGAAAATGCTTTCCAAGGTTGAAAATATCCAACCGGTAAAGTTAGGTCACGACCACCGGGCCATGGATGAAATTTTCCGTATGGTGCTAATTGTGTTCCACTTCCAGCCATAGGTATGTGAACCACATTATCACTCACGTTCATTGGGTCTAAATCTCGCGGCTTATATCCTTTATAATAAGGGAATGACTCAGTAAATGGATTGTATGTGCCACCAAAAGTTTCTTCCCACTTGCCCATTAGTGATCTAAAATTATCTTGAAAATCTCTCAAAGCTTGTATTGTGCCAGATTTAGGATCAATTGCTTGAATTAAATTAAATGTTGTCTCTCTCATAATCCCAGCATCTCCACCATGTGTATTGTACAACAAATCTTGAACAATTACATAAAGAGCACAAGGTCGCACCCACCATCCCAATTCTAGCTCGCCTTCAAATGCTTTATGAAAATTATCACCAAAAAATTCGTTAAATTTTCCAGTTCGAGTATCATAAGAGCATGTTCTTTCAGCGTATATGGCATAAGAATCTAAAATAGTTAGCAAACCTTTCATAAATCTATGAATAACATAACAAAGGCCACCAATATTGTTTACCACTTCATAGTCTGCTACATATTTTAAATGTACCTCTTCACGATCTACCGCTCTACCGCTTGTATCAAGAAATCCGTCTTCAACTAAATCATCTGCACCAAACATTCCTCTAACCGCTTCTGCGAAAGTTACAAGTAAAACTTTACCTGTTTTATCTGAATTTTTCAATATGTATGGATAATTCACATCAACAACCAACCCAGTACCAATGTGGCCATCGCCGTCTGGGTCACCTAAAGTTGCAGATTGGTCTGAAGTTATATCAACTATTCCTGCTGCAAAAGCTTCTCTTCTCTTATTTAACCCAAAAGGTTCTCGTTCATGTTTTGTACCTGAATATCTTTCAATCATCATCGTGCCCTCGCGAGGAATATATGGTGCGCCGGGAGCCCTACCCGGCTCTAACAATGATGGTGCTACTATTGATGGGCTTAAAAATTGACTTGTATTAAATGGTGGTGTGCCATCATTGTAGTCAGTTGATTCTTGATGACTAACTCTGAATGTTACAACATGCTCATCAAGAGAAGTGAAGGGCTTATGATTGCCGGGATAACTTGATCTAGTTAAGCCTGCTCCACGATTAATTTTAATTTTATCAATAAAAAAATATTTAGCAAGCGTGTTAAAGCCAAAATGATGCAGTAACTTTGGCACCATCACATACATTTCCTCAATTGGATGATATTCCTTCCTTAACATCATGTTTTCAATATTAAGCATGAAAAAACCATTCACTTTTTTTCTTGCCCACCAAGTTTCAACTGCTGGAGTATAACCACCTTCTTCAATAAAATTGTATACGTTTGCGCCCATTGGGTTGCTAAATGTATCTGTCTTAACATCACCGGTTAGCAATATTTCTGAATGTGGTGTTGGTATATAGCCTTGTTCGCCGCCGCCGGGCGCTAACGTTGTTGTATCGTTTGGAACAATACATTTTGAAATATGCCCAAGTCTATCTGCATCTCTTTTCCATTCAACTGGTGAACAAAATCTAGTGCCCGATAAGGATAGCCCTTTGACTCTTTTATCAAAATATTTAGAATTTCTGACCATTTTTTGGTATACAATTTCAGCAGTTGAAAAAATATTATTAAGTTGTGTCATTAAGTCTGAAAAAGCATTTGCTATTTTACCTGCGGAAGTATTGCCCCTACGATCGTTTAAGGTAGGTAATAATTTATATAATTCATTAAACAATATTGGATCAGTTGCCCTTCCTGTTAAAACGCTAACAATTTCGGCGTAGTACCTTAAAGCTTTGGCGTCCGTTTCTGTATTTATGTCAATTAAAGTTAGTACTCGATCAACCACCTCTTGTGCAATCCTTTGATTATTATAATTTATTGCACGAACATAATCTCCGTTTGTATTTAAAATTACCTCGCCTTGGTACAGTTTGTCGTTTTCAGTAAAATACTTGTACTCTCTAAATTTTATTTGGCCCTCATCTATAATTTTTTCATAAGCAACTTCACCAGTAAATTCGTTTTTAAATCTGGGCATTTGTGCCAAATTATCTAAACCTGCCTCAAATGTTGCGACACCTCCCCAAAATTCAGAGCTATGTTTTAATCTAGCATATGCAAAAACGTATAAATCCTCTGGAAATATATTACCGCCCGAATCCATTTCACGAAGCGATTCAGCTAGTGACGCACCAAGGTCATCAAAGCCCATCTCAGAAAGATCCATTCCACCAATCTCACCAGTTGTAAGAATTTCATACAAAAATGCATACGCATCTTCATCCATTTCCGGTACTCCAGTTAAAAGATTTCTGTGAATTGAGTGTGTAACGACCATTTTTCCGCCTTCTAAAATTTTCACAGTTCTAGATGAGTTGTCATCTGATTCTTCTATTGAAGGTAGAGTAGTTGTTAATTGATAAGCCACATCTCTCATGCCAGCACCACCGCCTAACCCTGTTAAATCTAAGGCAACATCGTGTAAATTTACACTTTTAAATGAAAGTGGTAAAGTATTTTCCCTCAGCACCCATGCATAACGCGTGTGCTCTCCTTCAGAAACACGATAGTATTCATTATTGATGTTTCCTCCCATAAGCTCAATATATTCAGGGGTAATACTTGTAGTAGCATCAGTACCTGTTGAGGCAATTGGATTGGGGAATAGTGGAGAATATGCTATTTTGGCAATATCTATGGTACCATCAATTAAATTTTCAACTTTAGGATCAGTTGAAACTAAAACATCAATATCAATTAATTTCAATAGCTCCGTATTGTCAATTAGCAAGTAATTACCATTTGCATCAGCACTGTCTTTAATTGCACAATGCACATCAACAATTAAAAATTGTTCTCCTTGATCTTCTCGGCCGCTAAGAACAATTTTGTCAATATAAACTTTAGGTAAAAAATCACCGTATAAAACTTTATTATTTTCGTAAACTGAGTCTTTACTCATTAATCACATTCCTCTGGTGCACCAGATGTACTATAAATATCCATCCTAACTCTTGGCTCTACATCTTCACAATCAATTGGAATATCAATAAAATAATTTTCTGATTTTAACTCATTAACAGCAGAGCATAGTTGTTTTTTATCAATTTCTGAATCAAGTTGTAAGTTTAAATAATATTCAACATTTTCAGTTGTAATTACCGCTTGGGCTGGATTATAGCCATCATCATCAACTAAAATACCCCCTACAACTTCATCTTTTTCTTTGACAAATTTTAATTTTTTTAGTTTTTCATTTCCACCAATTTTTATATTATAGTTTTCTTCAACTTTGTATACTTCAATTTCAAAATTTTCAAAATTTGTTTCACAATTGAGTTCTTTAACATCAATTATGGGATCGTCCGCAAAGACTTGTATAAATGTATCGTCGCTAAACAGACTAGTTTTGTTCATTTCATTCAAATAAAACTCTTCATCATAAAATTCTGCAAACTCTTCTGAAAGATTCATGTCGTCCATGCTGTGTATTGATAGTGGTCTAACTGTATAAACAACATCAACATCAATTTGAGGTATATCAATTAGATGAAATGGCTCGACTATCTGTTGAGATGAGCCACTTATCTCGCCTTTTAACAATTTTAATTGCCAAGCTGGTGCAAAAACTGTTGTTGGTGGTGTTGTGCCTATAATGTTATTAAACATGTAAGCTCTTCTATTGAAATTTTCGTGGCTTAATTCTTTTTCAATCCCAGTTTCATTTTCTTCATTATAAAACAAAGGAATTTTTGATCTTACTTTTTCAATTTTTTCTTTTAAATGTTCTTCAGGGCTATCAAACTGTACCTGTGTGCCTAAATATGGTGTGTTACTTATTATTCTTGTATGTATATCCTTTTGATTTTCATGCACACTGGCATAATCATAATCATATATTATGTTATCATCAAGAAACGTATAATATCTTGGTTTAAATTTACCAGCAGATAATAGATATTTACCATGGGAGGTAAGTTGTATATCAATAACCTGTTCTTTTTGATCTAAAAACGTCGCCATTTTGTATTCCTATAATAAATATGCATATTAATTATTATTACTCAAACGGATCTACGAGATCTTCAAGTATTAAAGCAGTTCCTGTAATAATTCCGGGCCCGTCGCCAGTTGAGCCGTCTGTAATTACTACGTCGGTAGGGGTGTCGGTCGTGGGAGTATCAGACGGCTCAATACCTGTACCAGCCGGTGGAAGTGGGATTTCATAATTGAGAGATGGTTCCCAGAATTCAGAGCCCAATCCCAGCCCACTGCCATCGCCAGCGTCATAAGCTCTATAAGGTGCTAAAGCATTAGTCGGCCTAAATTCAACATCAACTGTCAACTTGGCAGTTTCAACTAATGAGAAATAATCATACGGCCAATTATGCTCAACAACACGTGCAGTTTCTGGGAATTCTGACAAGGGATCGTTAAAATCTGGCGGTAATTCAGGTATGACATCTCCGTCTTCCGTTGGGTGACCAAATACAGAGAATGTTGATGGGAATACACCGGGATCACCTTCTCTAAAGTGTCTCTCACCCTTCAAGATATCTGCATAGCTTTGGACACCTCTTTCTTTAACTTTGAAAACAATCCATCTTATTCTATCTGAGTACTCAAGGAAGTCTTCTCTAGATAAAAATTCGTGACCAGCACCGTAAAGAGGATCACCAGCGCGACTCAGAAGATCATGACTTATTTCTTTTCTAACTTTTGTAAAAGATTTGTAGTTTCTAGGAGCTAAGTTTTGCCACATGTAAGATAAATCATCTTGATCGAACACATGCTCAAATTCAAAAACATACATTACCCTAGCGCCAAGACCCAAAAGCGGATCTCCATCTAAAACCATACCGGGGTATCTAATAAAATCTAATTTTGGTGGGAAAACATATCTTTCCATTTGATCAAATAAAGTTAACAAACCGCTACCTTTGTCAGATAATTTACGACCTGCGGGGCTTGGAATTTTAAATGCGATTTGATTTAAAGCAAGGTCCGACGCGTAGTGTCTTTTAATCCTATATTCTTTAATTTGTTGACGATCGATGTTTAAATCAAAAAATCTTTTTGTTACTCCATCCTCATCTAAGTAATATGGAACAGCTACAACTGCCTCTCTAACTGTTTTTTGTAATGGCATTTCTCCAAGTCTAGTCGGACCCTTTGGAACACGACATAAATCGGCTAGTGATTTAAATTCCAAATGGTAATTTGGCCGACGTCCACCATTATAGTTTCGGTTGTAAATTGTCGGCACTGATTCTACTACGAATGGGTGACTCTTTAACCAGCTTGGAGGTATGTCTTCAACGCTCATAAAGATACCTTGGTTGTCGTCTGTTGGCAATACGCCAAACTGGTGCCACATGCCACGTGGAACAGACTCTGATGCATATATGGGTATATCAAGATATTTTTGGTCATTGTTCCTTTCTGCATTATTTTTAGGTGCATGAAGTGGCCTTACTGAGTGTTGATCGCTGAAGTTTAACATTGGTGTTTCAAATTTGCTTTGAATTACCCATGACTGACTTCTACCAAGTGTGTATGTTGGCAATGGTATTAAATCTCCAGCAGTGTTGACTGTAAACTTGTGTGGTCTTTCGAACTCAATATTGAATATATTAAACGATGCAGACATTTGCATTGCGTTGAAATTAATATTATTACCAGCATAAAACTGTCCAGAATCAGTAATTGATGATGAAACAAACATTGGATCTGGGATAATTGTATGCGTTGGGGCCCGGGCACCGCCACGATGCTCAATCGACCCAGTAGGACCGGGATCTGCGCGCCAGTAATGAACATATGTTCTTGGATCATCAAATATTTGTTGAATACTAACACCGGTGCTGGAGGTTGGCTTATAAACAATGTCAACCCAAGCCTCTCCATGATAGTAGGGAGGTGTGAATGCCCAGTTGTATCCATTGATAGAATCCATGCAACCGCTTCCTTCCATCATCCATGGAAACTGCATGCCTTCACCAAATGCGCCTAGAGTTCGCATTTGAATTTGACCTGCTAATTTTCCATCCGCACTATCGTTAACATATGGCGCAGTCCATCTTCCAAGCAAAGGCGGGCCAAACGCTGTTGGTCTAGAGTACATTGTAAATGTTTCTTTCTGACCTTCATCGCCCGGATATCCACCTTGGAATTTAGTGCCTATGGTGTTGTATTGCCAATGAACATAGCCCGGGAAAGTACCAGAAGCATGTGGATCTTGAGGAATTTCATATGCTTCGTTTGTTTTTGAGCTAGTAGCACCAAGCTTTGCCCAACCAACTCCATGCTTAATCGTGTTGCTTTTCCTGTTGGCTGCTAGAGGATTACCAGTATAGTCTCTGTCCTTGGCCATTGACCGATACATTTTAATTCTCATTCCATAAACACTACCAGAAGTGACAGGAACAAGATCAACAAGTTCACCTTGTGTTGATGTATATGAATCATTATCCAAATAGAAGTTGGCAACACCTGCAAAGAAGTTTGATGTTTTTTGTGAATACAGTGAATGACCATCAAATGAACCTAATTCTGCATTTGTATACTGTAATGCTGCCGATGGGTGCGGCTCCATATCAACAATTGTTTTGTGAGCTAAGTGACCACCAACTTGTGCAGGGTTTATAATTGCTTCAAATGGCACTCTAAAATCAAATCGTCCAAATGTAATATCTGTAGTGTCTTTTCTCATGGAACCTGAAGGTCCTGAAATCACCCAATAATCAGTTGGCGAAAATTCATCACTGCTGCGATAAAAATCTGCAAGACACACTCTTTCAAATGACTCAGAAAGCATGATTGGATAATCAACTGCTATACCGGATTTAATTGTATTAAATAAAATACCCGGTGAAAATAATGTTTGAGCCAGTGGCCTTGAGGTGTGTTTTCCGTTCAATAAGCTATCGGAGCCAGTAAAGTATGTCCAACCTGCTTCAGAGCCA